>Ga0154503_107_pt1 | contig 128916 bp, 93 predicted proteins | sample RifGroD2_FD_115982 | JGI IMG/M metagenome (GOLD analysis project Ga0154503, IMG submission 115982) | Elusimicrobia bacterium GWD2_63_28 | reverse complement strand
ACGCTGGCGCCGGACGGCTCCACCTGGATGAAGGCGATGAAGAAATTCACCGACGAAGTCTCGCTGAAGACCGAAGGCCGCGTGAAGTTCAAGGTCTACGCCGGCGGCGTCTCCGGAGAGGACAAGGACGTGGTGCGCAAGATGCGCCTGGGCCAGCTGCACGCCGGCGGCTTTACCGGCGTGGGCATAGGCGAGATGGCGCCGGAAGCCCGCCTGCTGGACACCCCTTTCCTCTTCAAGAACGCCGGGGAGATAGACCACGTCTACAAGACGATGGACGCCGATTTCCGCAGGATCTTTGAAAGCCACGGCTACGTGCTGCTGGGCTGGGCCGAGGTCGGCAATGTCAACATCTTCTCCAATATCCCGGTGACCAAGCCCGAAGACCTGCGCAGCGTGAAGATGTGGCTCTGGGAAGGCGACCCCATAGCGGAGTCCACCTTCGAGGCGCTCAACATCAAGCCTATCCCGCTCTCCATCACCGACGTCATGACCTCGCTGCAGACCGGCATGATCAACGGCGTCTACGGCTCCCCCCTCTCCGTCATAGCGCTGCAGTGGTTCGCCCGCATGAAGTATGTCTTCTCGCTGCCGCTCACCAACGCCTCCGGCGCGGTGGTGATCTCAAAGAGAATGTTCGACACGCTGAAACCGGAAGACCAGAAGGCCATGCTGGCGCTGGGCGACAAGCATTTCCGCGCCCTGACGCTGCAGAGCCGCAAAGAGAACGAACAGTCGATAGGCATACTTAAAAAGAAAGGCCTGGTCTTCACCGAACCGGCCAGCCCCGCCGTGGTAACCCAGCTGGAGGCGGCCGGCCAGACCGCCCGCCTGTCGCTGGTGGGCAAGCTCTACTCCCGCGAACTGCTGGAGAAGGTGGAAAACGCCCTCAAGGCTTTCCGCGAGCCTAAGAATAAGAAGAAGTAATTTGTATAATTAATAACGGCGATGATGTCCGCCGCCCCGGCCGCCCGGGGAAACCGCCCGCGAGGCCGTCTGAGGCGCATAGCGCTTGTTACGGCACGGCCATAGGCCAGGGCTGATGACCTCTACCCCCTAAAGGTAGAGGTTTTTTATTAGTTGGAGATTTATGGAACCTGATAAAATACCGGTGATAGCGGGGCTGCTGATCTTCGCGGCCAGCGTGCTGAGCCTGCGGCTCGGCCTCTCGGTGGCCATCTTCGAAATACTGCTCGGGGTCGGAGCTGGGCAGCTAGGCCTCCGGGCCGAAGAGTGGATGGTCTATATAGCCGGCTTCGGCGGCATAGTGCTAACCTTCCTCGCCGGCGCCGAGGTGGATGTGAAGCTGCTCAGGGACAATTTCCGCAACGCCGCCATCGTAAGCTTCGCCTCTTTCGCCGCGCCGCTGGCGGCCGGCTTTTTATTCTGCCGCTACCTGGCCGGCTGGAGCCTGCCGGCCTCGCTGATCACCGGCATAGCCCTCTCCGAAACCTCGCTGGCGGTGGTCTACTCGGTGCTGGCCGAAACCGGCCGCTCCGGCACCGCCTCCGGAAAGCTGCTGATGGCCTGCACCTTCCTCACCAACACCCTGACCGCGCTGGCGCTCAGCCTGGTCTTTCTCAAGCCCAATCTCCACACCCTGCTGTTCCTCGCCGTCTCCGGCCTCTTCCTCGCCTTCGCCGGGCGCTTCTCCATGGGCCTCATCCGCAACCCGGCCTTCGCCGGCAAGGTGGCCGAGCCCGAGATAAAGTACATCTTCTTCGTCCTGCTCGCCTTCATCTACCTGGCCGACCTCGGCTCCAGCCAGGCCATCCTGCCGGCCTTTATCTTCGGCCTGCTGATGAGCCGCCACTTCAAGGCGGGGCGCAGCACGGCCGGGGTGAAGACGCGCCTGCGCACCGTGGCCTACGCCTTCATTACCCCCTTCTTCTTCATCGTGGCCGGGCTGAAGGTTTCCCTCGCCGCGCTCTGGGCCGCGCCACTGCTGTTCGCCGGCCTGTTCGCGGCCAAGCAGCTCTCCAAGTTCGCGGGCGTCCATTTCCTGCTGAAGAAGTATTTCCCCTCGGCCGGGATGTACGCCACGCTGCTGATGTCCACCGGCCTCACCTTCGGCCTGATGGCCGTGCTGGCCGGCGTCCGCGCCGGCTATCTCGACGACGCGCAGTATTCCGTGCTGACGGGCGTGCTGATAGCCAGCGCAGTCCTCCCCACCTTCGCGGCCCAGCGCTGGTTCCCGCCGGCGGAAGAGGAAGACCTGCGGTAGCAGGCAATAAAACAGGCCCGGCTGCCCGGGCCTTTTTTACGAAGCGGCAGTTAGAACAACCCGGTTATATTCCCCTCCGCGTCTATGTCCATGCTCTCGGAGGCGGGGTGCTCGGGCAGGCCGGGCATGCGCATGATGTCTCCGGTTATCGGGATAATAAAACCGGCGCCCGCGGCTATCTCGATTTCGCGCACCGTAACCACGAAATCCTTGGGCCGCCCTATCAGGTCGGGGTTGTCCGACAGGGACTTCTGCGTCTTGGCGATGCAGACCGGCAGCTTGTCCAGGCCCAGGTGGGCGATCTTCTCCAGGTCCTTTTTAGCCTTGGGCGTATAGTCTATGTGCCTGGCGCCGTACATCTTGGAGGCGATGGCCTCTATTTTCTTCTCTACGGGCCACTCCCATTCATAGACCGGCTTGAAGCCGCAGGTGGCCCTGCCCTCCACAGCTTTTGCCACCAGCTCCGCCAGCTCCAGCGCGCCGGCGCCGCCCTGCCCCCAGACGTCGGCCACCGCCACCGGCACGCCGAGCTCGGCGCATTTGGCCTTCACCACGGCAATCTCCTCGTCGGTATCGGAGGTGAATTTATTCAGCGCTATGACCGGTGAGAGCTCGAACTGCTTCATGTTCTCCACATGCTTCTCGAGATTCTCCAGGCCCTTCTTCACGGCGGCCGGGTCGGGCCTGCCGAGCTCCTTGAGTCCCACGCCGCCGTGGTACTTGAGGGCCCTTATGGTGGCCACCAGCACGGCAGCGCTCGGGCAGAGCCCGGCGTAGCGGCACTTGATATCCAGGAACTTCTCGGCGCCGAGCTCGAAGGCGAAGCCGGCCTCGGTGACGACATAGTCCGACAGGGAAAGTCCCAGGCGGGTGGCGATGATGGAGTTGCAGCCGTGGGCGATGTTGGCGAAAGGCCCGCCGTGGATGATGGCCGGCGTGCCCTCGGAGGTCTGCACCAGGTTCGGCATCAGCGCGTCTTTCAGCAGGGCGGCCATGGCGCCGTTGGCCTTCAGGTCCCGGGCATAGACCGGCTTGCGGTCGTAGGTGTAACCGACGAAGATGTTGCCCAGTTTCTCCTTGAGGTGCTGCAGGTCGTTAGAAAGACAGAAGATGGCCATCACCTCGGAAGCGGCCACGATGTCGAAGCCGGTCTCGCGGGGCACGCCGCTCATGGTGCCGCCGAGGCCTACAATGATCTTCCTGAGCGAGCGGTCGTTCATGTCCATCACCCGCTTCCAGGTAACGGTGCGCGGGTCCAGGCCCAGGTTGCTTTTCTTGTTCTGCACATTGTTGTCTATAAGCGCCGCCAGCAGGTTATGCGCTTTTTCGATGGCGGCGAAGTCCCCGGTAAAATGCAGGTTGATGTCCTCCATGGGCAGCACCTGCGACCAGCCGCCGCCCGTGGCGCCGCCCTTGATGCCGAACACCGGGCCCATGGACGGCTCGCGCAGCACCACCGTGGTCTTGCGCCCGATCTTATTGAGCCCCAGCGTAAGGCCGATGGACACCGTGGTCTTGCCTTCGCCGGCGGGCGTGGGGGAGATGGCGGATACGAGTATGAGCTTGCTCTTTTTAGCCTTCTCCAGGTCTATCAGCTTCAGCGGCAGCTTGGCCTTGTACTTGCCGTAGAGCGACAGGTCGTCCTCGGCCACGCCGAGCTTGGCGGCTATGTCCTTAACGGGCTCGAGCTTTATGGTCCTCGCTATCTCTATGTCTGTAGGCATATTCCCATCCCCTTTTACCGCGTTGCTGAAAATTATTCCGGCAGGCGCACCGCGCCTATGCCGAGGCTGACCTGCGCCGGATCGGCTATATATTCGCTGCGCGCGCCCGGCAGCGGGTATTCCTTCCAGAAGCGGCTGACTTCCACGCCGTCCTGTGTATAGCCGGGCTGTATGTCGTGGAAAGCTATGACGCCGCCCGGCTTCACGAAGCCGGAATAAAGCTCGTAGTCCGCCTTCACCCCGTCGTAGGTATGGTCGCCGTCTATGAAGAGCAGGTCCAGTTTCCTGCCGCCCAGCGCCTGCCTGAAAAGCTCCAGCGAGGCGGGCGCCTTTGAATCCCCGTCTATCAGCCGCAGTTCCTGCCCGGGCCCGCGCAGGGCCTCCAGCAGGGGCCGGCGCCAGAAACCCTTGTTAAGGAAAGGGAACTCGCCGGCCCAGCTGCCGCCGGGCAGGTCCAGGCTGATGATCAAAGCGTCCGGGGCGGCGGCCCGGCAGAGCAGCGCCAGCGTGCCGCCCTGAGCGCGGCCTATCTCGGCCGCGGTCCTGGGCGCTTCCGGCAGCGAGGCCAGGAAGGCCATGATCTCGGCGCGGTGCTGCAGCGCCCCCGCCAGCCTGGAGCCCCGGCCGAATACAAAGTCCGCGGTTTCCGCCAGGCTTCCGGAGGAGAGGGCCCTGAGCCTGTGCAGGCAATAGAGATAATAAGCGGGGAGGATCACCAGCGCGGCCGACACGGCCAGCGCGGCGGCGCCCCAGAGGATGAAGACGATAGCGTAGAAGCTCATGCCCGGCGCCCCCCCTTTTTCTTCGCGGCGGCCTCTTCTTCCAGTTTCTTCAGGGTTGCCGCCATGTCGTTAAAAGCGGGGGGCAGCCGCGCCGCCTTGCCCCGCGGCACCGGCGTAGTCAGCCCGCCGCGGCTCATGCAGCGTCGGCAGATCTCGAAGATCCACTTCCCGCGCGTTATCTTGCGGCGGGCCAGTACGAAGGCGGGGGCCTCCCAGATCTCGTAGAAATCCTTCTCCAGCACATTGCCGAAGACGTAGGAGGAAGTGCAGTCGTTGTTGCAAAGCAGCACATTGCCCAGGCAGTCCACGCAGGCCGACTCTATATCGCAGCAGCTGAGGAAAGGCCGCCGGTGCACGTCGGCCAGGCCGCCCTTGTTGTTGAGCAGCCCCACGTCGTTGCCGGGCAGGTACTGGCTGTAATAATCCACCAGCCCCACGCAGTCCGGCCCGGGACAGTCCCGCTTGATCTTTTCCAGGGTGCCGGCAAGGGCCTCGCCGGGTTCCGGCGAATGCAGGGAAATAAACATGACGTCCAGCCCGGCCGCCCTGAGGCTGAGGAAGCGCTCCACGGTCAGCAGGTCGCCGTTGGTGAAAACCACCAGCCGGGCTGCCGGCGCGGCCGCCTTGGCCTCGGCCAGCAGGCTGCCCAGCCTGTCGTCGGCGAGGGACTCGCCGTAGAGGCTGAAGAAGATGTCCCCGGCGTAGCCGCGCGCCCCCAGCGAGGAGACAGCGCGGGTGAAAATTTCCCGGGACATCTTCAGCGGCGGGATGGCCATGTTGGAATGCGGCGGGCAGTAGGGGCAATTGCGGGTGCAGGCGGTGGTGGTCTCCAGCGCTACGGCCCGTATCTTCAGCGGGTCGAGCAGGAACGGGAAGAGCCGCCGCGAGAGGTCCCGCAGGCGCAGCGTGACGCCGTTGAGCCGCAGTACCCAGCTGAGTTTTTTAGCAGTGGCCATCGGGAATTTTGCCGCGAGGAAAGAAAAAGGACAGGCCGCGCGGGGCGGCCTGTCCTCTTGCGCCCTTAAGCCTGCGCGCCGCCGGCGGGCTGGGTGCTGTCCACGAACACGCGGGTGGAGAGCTCCTTGTCCTGCATGAACAGGCCTTCTTTGGAGTCGCCGATGAGCTTGAGCTTCTCGGCTATCTCGGAGGCGTTGGCTTCCTCTTCCACCTGCTCGTCTATGAACCAGTTGAGCATGCTGGCCGTGGCGTGGTCGCGCTCCGCCATGGCTATGTCCATGATATTGTTGATCAGCGCGGAGACCTTCTGCTCGTGCTCGTAGGCGGCCTCGAACATCTCGAGGGGGGCCTTCCAGTCGGTGCGCACGCCCTCTATGGCGGGCAGCACGGGGTGCCCGCCGCGCTCCAGCACGAACTTGTAGAACTTCATCGCGTGGGTCATCTCTTCCTGCGCCTGCACGTAGAACCAGTTGGCCATGCCTTTCAGGTTGAGCTCGGCGCACTTGGCCGACATGCCCAGGTAGAGGTAGGCCGAATAGATCTCGGCGTTGACCTGCTTGTTGATAGCCTCTTCGACTTTTTTATTTATTTTCATGCTGCCTCCCGGCTTTAAATGTATAAGGGCCGCCGGCCCGAAACCTACGGTTATGATACAAAAATACCCCCGCCCTTGCGGAGCGGGGCAGGCATTTAGGATAATAAAAATATGCGCCCAGTGTTCAAAGCCGAAGAGTACCTCGTCAAGACCGAGAAGGCGGCCGTCGTTACGCTCATCTTCGCGATGGTGGCGCTGTCCTTCATGCAGGTGCTGCTGCGCCTGATCTTCCACTCCGGCATAGTCTGGCTGGACCCGTTGCTGCGGCACATGGTGCTGTGGGCCGGGCTCATCGGCGCGGCGCTGGCGGCGCGCTACGCGCACCACTTCGCGCTGGAGGCCTTCGTCAAATTCGCCCCCAAATACATGCACCGCCCGCTCGACGTCTTCGCGGCCCTGTTCACCGCGGCGGCCTCGGCCCTGCTGTTCTACGCCTCCTACAAGTTCATCCGCGACGAGTTCGAGGCCGGCTCCGTGGCCTTCTATATCGGTCACTTCGGCGTGAAAGGCGGCTGGGCGGAGATGATCATCCCTATCTCTTTCGCCCTGATCGGGGTCCACACGCTGATAGGCATCTTCCGGCCCAAGGACCACCAGGAGGGCCCGTTCTGATGGGCTTCGTGATAGGCCTGCTGATCGTCCTGCTAGCCTTCCTGGGCTCGCCGGTGTTCACGCTGATAGGCGGCGGCGCCATCTTCCTCTTCGCCGCGGCCGGCATCGACTCCTCCGCCGTCATCGTGGAGATGCTGCGCCTGGCCTCCCTGCCAGCGCTGATCGCCATCCCCCTCTTCACCTTCTCGGGCTACATCCTCGCCGAAAGCAAGGCGCCGCACCGCATGCTGAACCTGGCCGAAGCCATGTTCGGCACCATGCCCGGCGGCCTGGCCATAGTGGCGCTGTTCACCACCGCGCTGTTCACGGCTTTCACCGGCGCCTCCGGCGTCACCATCATCGCGCTGGGCGGCCTGCTCTACCCCATGCTCGAAAAGCAGGGCTACCCCGAGAAGTTCACGCTGGGCCTGCTGACCACCACCGGCAGCCTGGGCCTGCTTTTCCCTCCCAGCCTGCCCATCATCCTTTACGGCATAGTGGCCAAGATAGACATAGACCGCCTGTTCAAGGCCGGCCTGCTGCCGGGCCTGCTGCTGCTGGGCGCGCTGTCGGTCTACGCCTTCTTCACCGCGCGCAAGGCCGGGGTCAAGAATATCCCTTTCTCCAAAGCGGCGCTCAAGAAAGCGGTGCGGGAGATCGCCTGGGAGCTGCCGCTGCCCTTCCTTATAATAGGGGGCATCTACCAGGGCCTGTTCACGGCCAGCGAGGCCGCCTCCGTGATGGCCTTCTATGTCATCATCACTGAAGTCTTCATCTACAAGGACCTGAATTTCTTCCGCGACATCCCCCGCGTGGCCGTGAAGAGCATGCTGCTGGTGGGCGCCATCTTCATGGTGCTGGGTACGGCGCTCGGCTTCACCAATTACCTGATAGACGCCCAGATCCCGGACCAGATCTTCGCCTGGCTGCACACCTACGTCTCCAGCAAGGTCATCTTCCTCATCCTGCTCAACGCCTTCCTGCTCGTCATCAACATGATAGAGATCTTCTCGGCGATCATCATCGTCGTGCCGATCATCGTGCCGGTGGCCTCGCAGTACGGCATAGACCCGGTGCACCTGGGCATCATCTTCCTGCTGAACCTCGAGATCGGCTACATGCTGCCGCCGCTGGGGCTGAACCTCTTCCTCGCCAGCTCGCGCTTCCATAAGAAGCTGCCGACCCTCTACCGGGCTACCGGCCCCTTCCTGCTGATCCTGCTGGCCATGCTGGCCCTGGTCACCTACCTGCCCGGCCTCAGCCTCATCGGCAGCCAGCCCTAGCCGCAAGCCCCAAAGAAAAACCCCCGCGGGGCTAAGCCCTGCGGGGGTTTTTCTTTGTTCGTCCCGGAACGCTTACAGCTCTTTCGCGCCGAGGGCCTTCATCAGGTCGGCGGCGGGAACCGGGGGGTAGGTCATGGTGATGCAGTGCACCGAACCCTGGCCCTGGTTGGAGAGGGCTTTGGAATCGGCGCCGCTGGCCTTGAGGCCGAGGCGCTCGTAAACGGCCAGGGCCTGCGCGTCGGTGGAGCGTCCGAACACGGGCACGATAACGTTATCGTTCATGATCAGCGAGTTCACGTAGGTCTCGTAGGGGCCGGAAGGCTTGGGCAGCATGTGCACGGTAAAGCCCTTGCCCTGCAGGACGTCCTTGTACTGGGGCAGGTCGGTCACCAGCACTTTCTCGCTGATGAAGCGGACGTGCTCGTCGATGTGGCCGATGCCGTCCACGAAGGGCAGGCGGATCATCTGGCGGCAGCCGTACTGGCCGGTGAAGACGCTGTCGGGGATCTGGACGTGCGCGCCGTGGTTGACCATGATGCAGTCGCCGGCGTGGTTGGCCATGTAGTTGCCGCCTTCGAAGTAGTACTGATGCTTCTCGAGGCCGGCGCCGAACATGCGGGCGATCTCGGCGTCGGGCTCGAAGCCGTGGCCGTAAACGGCGTCCACTACCACCAGATTGCCGCCCTTATCCATGGCGGGCACCGGGATGCCGTCGCGGGCCCAGAAGCCCCTGCTGGCCCTGGGGAGGGCTATTACCTTTATGCGGGAGCGGGGCACCACGGTCTCGAAGGTGCGCAGGATGTTTTCCTTGGTGCCGGAATCGTTGTACTCGGTGAAGATGACCAGCGTGGCGCCGGCCGGCAGCTTGCTGGCCATCAGCAGCTTGGCCTGGCGGGAATTGAAGACGAAATCGGCGCTCATGATAAGGTAGCCGGGGGTTTCGTAATCGGCATAGGGGCGGTATTTGCGCTCGACGCGCTCTTCTTCGCCGAAGCCGAGGCCCTTGGACGCCGAGCGGCCCAGGCCGTCGTTGTGGGCGCGCATGGCGCTGCGCTGTTCGGAGGTGTAGCCGTGGGCGGGAACCGCGGCGAAATTGTTTTCCGGCTCGTCGGCCGACAGGGCCGGGGCGGGAGCCTGCGCGCTGAACTCGGGGAAGGCCGCGCCGGCGGAATCGAAGGGCGAGCCGGCGGCGCTGAGCGTTCCGGCGGAGGCGGCCAGTACCGCGGCCGCTGCGATCAAATTAAAAAGTTTTTTCATTTTTTGTCCCTTGGCTGCGCTTGCTTTCATGTTTATATTCTAACAGTAAGGGCGCGGCGCCACATCAGGCTTAAGGCCCAGACCGCCGCGGTAAGAGGACCTAGTGACGGCTGGGGCTAAAGGGACCGGTCTGAGCTTGCCGGGGGTCTTGCCTCCGCGGCCGCAGACGGCTATACTAGATAATCATGAATATAGAGCTAAGCGAAAAACTCAAATCGTTCAAGCCTTTCCTTTTCGAAGAACTTTACCGCAAAGAGCGGGCCGAGAGGGCCAAGGGCAAGGATATCATCAGCCTCGCGGTCGGAGACCCTGACCTCCCCACCGCCGGGCCCATCGTGGACTGCGCCGTGCGCGAAGTGCGCAAAGGCGCCAACCACCGCTACCCGAACACCAAGGGCAACGAGAATTTACGCGGCGAGATCTCCGCCTGGCACAAGCGCAGGCACGGGCTCAGCTTCCACCCCGGCGAAGAGGTCTCTATCCTTATAGGCTCAAAGGAAGGCATAGCGCACCTCCCTTTCGTAGTGATGAACCCGGGGGATTACTGCCTGATCCCCGACCCGACGTATCCCACGTACAGGACCGGCGTCGTACTGTCCGGGGGCCGCATCCACGACGTGCCGCTGGAGGAGAAGAACGGTTTTCTGCCCGACCTGGGCAAACTCCCCCGCAAAGTGGTGGAAAAGACAAAACTGTTTTTCCTGAACTACCCGAACAACCCCACCGGCGCGGACGCAACCCTGGATTTTTACAAAGACCTCGTGAAATGGGCGAAGAAGAACGGCGTGGTCATCGCCCAGGACGCCGCCTACTGCGATATCTATTTCGGCAAGCCCGCGCCGAGCCTGCTGCAGGTGCCCGGCGCGCGCGACGTGGCCGTGGAATTCTACTCTTCGTCCAAGACCTACTGCATGGCCGGCTGGCGCATAGGCTGGGTGGTGGGCAATTCAAAGCTGGTCTGCGCGCTGAACAAGCTCAAGGAGAACATAGACTCCGGGCCTTTCAACGCCATACAGAACGCGGTGGCCTTCGGCCTGAAGCACCACGAAAAGATCGTTCCCCCCATCAGGGCGCATTTCAAGGCGCGCGCCGACCGCTTCTGCTCCGCGCTGGAAGCCGCCGGCTGGCGCTTCAAGCGCCCCGGCGGCAGCTGTTTCGTCTGGGCCAGGCCCCCCGTGGACTGCACTTCGATAGACGCGGTCTACTTCATGCTGGAGAAGGCCGCCATCCTGACCGCGCCCGGCTCCGGCTTCGGCAAGTACGGGGAAGGCTTCGTGCGCTTCTCCCTCACCGAGCCCGACGCCAAACTGGCGCAGGCCGTGCGCAGGCTGAAAGCCCTGGACTGGAGCGCTCTAAAATAGACGGTAATAAGGTACAATAACCCCGTCAGCCTCCCGGCTGGCGGGGGATTATGCGCGGCAAGATACTGCTGGTAGACGACAACGCGGATTTGCGTACCGATTTCAAGCTCTGGTACGAAGATTACGACATAACCGAGGCCGGCAGCGCCCAGGAGGCCCTGGCCATCCTCAAAAAACCCAACGAGCTGCAGCTGGTCATCATGGATGTGCAGATGCCCGGCATGGACGGCCTGACCGCCCTAGACAAAGTGAAGGCGGCCGCGCCTGGTAAAAGCGTCATCATCATGACCGGCTTCAGCACCAAGGATTCGGCCATCCGCGCCCTGAAAGGCAAAGCCGACAATTACATAGAGAAGCCCTTCGAACTTAAGACGATGCGCGAAGCCATAGAGAAGGAGCTGTCGCGCCTCCGCGGGGAGGCGAGCCCCGGCGAGATGGACCTCGACGGGAAGATAGAGCATGTCCGCTGGTTCCTCGAGGGCAACTGCTTCAAGAAGATAACCCTGCAGGACGCCGCGCGCACGGTTTACCTGGCCCCTAAATACCTGAGCCGCGTGTTCAGGGAGCATACCGGCATGGGCTTCAACGAATACAGGCTGAAAGTAAAAATGGCGCAGGCCAAAAAGCTGCTGAAAACCACCGGCGGCAGCGTCAAGCAGATCTCGGCCAAGCTCGGCTACGCCAACGCCGAATCTTTCATCCGGCAATTCGAAAAAATAGCCGGCACCACCCCTTCCTCCTACAGGCGCGCGCAAAAGCGCCGCCCCTGACCACGCCGCACAGCCCCGCAGTGGATAAAAGTCAATAAAACTGGGATTCCGGCAATTGTAAATTCCGGCGCCCGGGCCTATACTATAGTTGCAGGAGGCCGGGCCGGCCAGCAGCCGGAACCGGCGGAAGATAAGGCGGGGTTATGACGATGTATGCTCCCAGCAAGCAGGGTGCGGACTTCGGGACGAAGTCCGCGATGGCGCCGGCAGTATCTCCGGCGCGGGCTCAGTCGCTCCCCGCCGCTAAGCCCGCGCCGGCGTCTGCGCAGCGCCCCGCCAATGCCGCGAGAACCGTGCTGGTGGTGGACGACAACAGGGATTACAGGGAGCTGGTAAAACACCTGCTGATGGTCAACCATTACACTGTCTTGGAGGCCGGCAATGGCCAGGAGGCCATGGAGGTTATAAACAGGCAGGTCCCTGACCTGGTGCTGGTCGACTTCAATATGCCCAAGATGAACGGGTACGAGCTGATACAAGAGATCCGCAGCAACTACGAAACCCGCAAACTGAGGATAATAATGTTCACCGGGGCCACCAACCGGGCCCAGCTGCGCACCCTGAACATGGACATCACGGATTTCCTGGAGAAGCCGGTTTCCAACGCCAAGCTTTTAGACAGCATCTACCGGGCTTTCGGCAGCGTGCCCCAGCAGGCCCCTCACAGGCCGGAGCCTAAACCGGAGCCCAGGCCGGAGCCGAAACAGGAGAGCGTGGAGCTGCCCGAGGAGGTAGAGCTGGAGCCGCCTTCGCTGGCCATAGAGCGCTTTGAAAAAGCCTCGGCGCTGCCGGCCGCGGCGGCGCCGGCGCAGCCGGAAGAGCCGCTGCCACAGGAAGAACTTCCGCCTGAACCTGTGCAGGTTGAGCTGCCTACCGAAGCGCGCCAGCCAGAACCGGTGGCGGAGCCGGAGTCGGGCCCGGAGCTGATCGCCCAGCCGGAACCGCCGGCCCCCGCGCCGGAGCCGGAGCCTGAGGCCGAGGGCGTGGACATGGACGCGATGCTCGGCGAGGACAATGCCGAGCTGGAGATGCTGGAAAGCGGCGGCTTCGGCAAGGATGAGCCCCAGGATAACCAGGGCCTCGAGAACCTCAGCCACGACTCGCCGCTGATACAACGCGTGAACAAGATCCTGATGGCGGCCGTGGAAATGCGGGCCTCGGACATACACATAGAGCCCTTCGAGAACCGCGTCGTGGTGCGCGTCCGCGTGGACGGCGTGCTGCGGCTGCTCACCACGCTCCCGATCTCCATCCACCAGCGGCTTACCGCGCGCATAAAGATCATGAGCAGCCTGGTCATCACCGAGCGCCGCCTGCCGCAGGACGGGCAGTTCCGGGTAGTGATACGCGGCAACAAGATAGAGTTCCGCGTCAGCACGGTGCCCTGCATCAAAGGCGAGAAGATAGTGATGCGCGTGCTGGGCCAGAGCAAGCTCAACAGCGACCTGTCCAAGCTTACCCTCTCCCCGCGCGAACACACCTGCGTGGAAGGCGCGCTAAAAAGCTCCAACGGCCTCATTTTGGTGACCGGGCCCACCGGCAGCGGCAAGACCACCACCCTCTACACGATGATCAACGTGCTGAACAAGCCCGACGTCAACATCATGACGGCCGAGGACCCCGTCGAGTACGAGGTCCCCAACGTCAACCAGGTGAAGATCCTCTCCAGCATCGGCCTCACCTTCGAATCCACGCTGCGCGCCTTCCTGCGCCAGGACCCCGACATCATGCTGGTGGGCGAGATCCGCGACATGGAGACCGCCGAGATTGCCATCAAGGCCTCCATCACCGGCCACTTGGTCTTCTCCACGCTGCATACCAACAGCGCGCCCGGCACGATCATCCGGCTCACGCACATGGGCGTAGCCCCCTACCTGGTGGCCGCCAGCGTAAAACTGGTGGTCGCCCAGCGCCTGGTGCGCACCCTCTGCCCGCACTGCCGCGGCAAGGGCGGGGTTACCGAAGACGATAAAAAGTTCCTGACCGAGGAGGAGATAGCTTCCCTAAAAATAGTATACCACCCCGTGGGCTGCCACAGCTGCAACGGCGGCTTCTCCGGGCGCAGGGCCGTTTTCGAGGTGATGCCGGTGGAATCTACCGCTATGAGGCAGATGATAACCACCAGCAACGACGTGGACAAATTGAACGCGCTGGCCGTCAGCGAGGGCATGACCTCGCTGCGCCAGTCGGTCCTTGACGCGGTCAGGCAGGGCCAGACCTCCCTGTCCGAGGCGTTCAAGATAATGATGGGGTGATCTATATGGAACCGCTTGAAGATAATGGCCTGGATCAAAGCGTGGCCCAGTACGCCCCGGACTATTCCAGCTACGAGATGTCCTACACGGAGCTCTGCTCCACCCTGCTGACGGCGCTCGCCAAGGCCATCAAGAACACGGCGCTATACGGTCTGTCCCATCCCGTCGTAATAGACTCCGTGCACAAGAACATGACCCTGATCGGCATGATCCTTAAGGCCAGGAAAGACGATTCCCTGACGATCTCCTTCGCCAACGACGCGTGGCTTTTCAACGACGCCCCGGTGCCGGCCCTCACGCAGGAATCCCAGAACCTGAACGCCTTCCTGAAGGCGCACAACCTGACCGGCCTCACCTTCCTGAACAAGCTGCAGTCTTTCGAACTCGGCATACTGTGCGAATTCCTCTCCACCCCGGCCAGGAACCGCCCCGGTTCCATAGACGAGTTCTTCGCCGCGAAAGGCGTGACGAATATCAGGTCCGAATCGACGCATTACATAAAGGAAGCAGGTTATTCGCGGCAGCAGCAGGGCTACAGGTATGAGCCGGCGGAGGAACAGGAAACCCGGCCGGCCCGCGCGGCGCCGCAGCAGCAGCCCCGGCAGGCGCCCCCGGCGCAAGCTCCGCGGTCGGCCGCGTATGCTCCGCCCGCGAGGACCGCGGCCTCGCCCGGGACGACCGCGCAGGCCGCGCAGCCGATACGCAGCGCCGCCCCGGCACCGGCCGCGAGACCCGCTGCGGCTCCGCCTCCCAGGCAGGCCGCGCCGGCACAGGCAGCGAGGCCCGCTGCGGCTCCTCCCCCGAGGCAAGCCGCGCCGGCGCCCGCAACGGCACATACGATCGAGAGGGCCACGGGAGGCGCCGCGGTTGCCGGAACCGGCACCGGCCGCGGGCCAGCCGCGGCTCCGGGCACAGGACAGGGTTCCGGCGGTTCGGGCGGACACGGCACGGGCCAGGGCTCGGGAGGCTCCGGCGGCACCGGCCAGGGACGCGGCGGTACGGGCCAGGGCTCCGGCGGCACCGGCCAGGGACGCGGCGCTGTTTCCGGCAGCACAGAGCAGGGCCATTGCACAGGTTCCACCGTCGATTGCGACGCTATTTTCGGCCCGGCCAGGCCGGCCCCCCGGGGCGCAGCGGCGAATACGCCTCTGCCAAAGTCGGCTATGGATTCTATTTTCGAGCCGGCGCCGGCCGCGGCCGCAAAGCAGGAACAGGCGGCCCCGGCGGAAGCCGAGAAAAAAACGGAAGACCAGCAGCAGGCCAGCGCGCTGGCCAATATGAGTTTCGGCGGCATCTTGAAAGGGCTGGTGGAATCCACCGTGAAAGATCCCAGGGACCGCGTACACGCCTATGAGGACGCGATGAAGATGCTCAAAGAGACGATGGAGCAGCAGATCGCCGAATCCACAAGGGCGCTGGCCGCGGAAAAGGAGCAGGCCCTGAAAACCCGCAGCCGCACCGAGCACGTGCTGTCGCGGGTGGCGGAAGGCAAGGTTATAGTGGACAAGGACGGCAGGATCCTGATGATGAACCCCGTGGCCGAGGAGATAGCCGGCACCAAGCTGGCCGACGCCGTGGGCAAGCATATCTCCGAGCACATGAGGCCGGGCGAGCATTTCCTCACCCTCTCCAAGGACATGGACCTTACCGGGGACAACCCCGTTTCCGGCGAGGTGGACGTGCAGGGCGACGAGCGCATGGGCCGGGCGCTGCGCCGGTCGGTGGCCCTGCTGGAAGACGACGAGGGCCGCGTGCTGGGCACCTACACCACCCTGCCCGAGATCACCAAGTACAAAGAAGCGCAGAAGATGCAGGAGGAGTTCCTTTCGCGCATCACCCACGACCTGCAATCCCCGCTGTCCTCCATAACCGCCGCCCTGGAGATGCTGAACGACGGGGCCGGGCAGAAGCTGGATCAGACGGAGAACAAGTTCCTCGACATCAGCATCCGCAACAGCCACCGGCTCAGCCAGATGATCAAGGGGATCCTGGACTTCTCAAAACTCCAGGCCGGCAAAATGGACATGCACCCTCAGCCCTCGCTGGTGGCGCCCATCCTGGCGGAAACCGCCGACGGGCTGGTCCCCTGGGCCAAGACCAAGGGGATAACGCTGAGCGTGCGCCCCGTGGCGGAAGACCTTTGCGCCCTGGCCGACCCGCCGCGCATAGTGCAGGTGCTGACGAACCTGATCTCCAACGCCATAAAAGCCACGCCGGAGGGAGGCACCATCACGGTGGCCGCCGGGCCTAACCCCGCGGCGGACGGAGGGGTGCTGTTCGGGGTGCGGGATACCGGCCACGGCATACCCAAGGAGAACCTGGACAAGATCTTCAAGAAGTTCGTCCAGGTCGCGTCCTACGACACGCAGGAGGGCGTGGGCCTGGGGCTGGTCATAGTCAAAGATTTTATCGAGCTGCACGGCGGCAGGGTGTGGGTGGACAGCGCGGACGGCAAAGGGACCACCTTCTACTTCACGCTGCCCGCCGCCGAGATAAGGGCGGGAGCCGCCTAAGGCTCGCAGATAGTCTTGTCGAACCTTATTTCGGAGTTTTCCCCGACGTTGAGCTGGTCCTTGCGCCCGATGACGGTGGCGCTCGGGCCCACCAGCGAACCGCCCAGGTTGATGTTCATTATCTGGGCGTTCTCGTTGACGATGGAATCCGAGATGATGGAGGAATCGATCCTGGCGCCGTCGCCTATGGAGGCGTACGGCCCGACGATGGAGTTCTCAACCCTCGCCGTAGGGGAGATGTAGACCGGCGGGATTATCAGCGAGTTCTTCGCCTTCGGGGAGAATTTTTTCTTGTCGAGTATGTGGCGGTTGGTCTCCAGCAGCGTCTCGGGCTTGCCGCAGTCATACCAGCCCTCTATCGGCACCGGCTTTATCTTGTGTCCGCCCTTCACCAGCATCGCCAGCGCGTCGGTGAACTGTATCTCGCCCTTGGTGGTCCTGCCCGACTCCACCAGCCGCTCCAGGCTGTTGTAGAGCAGGGCCGAGTTGCGGAAGGAGTAGATGCCGACGATGGCCAGCTTCGTCTTCGGATGCTCGGGCTTCTCCACCATGGCCGAGATATGCCCCCCCTTCACCTCCACCACGCCGAAGCGGCGCGGGTCCGCCACTTCCTTCACCGCTATGCAGTCTTCTTTCGAACCCAGGAACTTGGAAAGATCGGCGTCGAGTATGGTGTCGCCCAGCATCACCACCACCGGCCCGGTCACCGCGCGGCGGGTCAGCCAGATGGCGTGGCCCAGGCCCTTGGGCTCGGGCTGCTCCACGTAAGTCACCTCAAGGCCCTTGTAGTTCCCGGAGACGTACTCCTTTATCTTCTCGCCCAGGTAGCCCACCACCAGGCAGACCTTTTTAATCCCCGCGGCGGAGATGTCGTCGAGGATGTGGCCTATTATCGGCTTGTCCCCCACGGTAAGCAGCACCTTGGGATAAGTATGCGTGTGGGGGCGCAACCGCGTCCCCGCTCCGGCCACCGGCACCACCGCCGTAAATTCAGTTCTTTTCATATTAGCACCTCGCTGGGAATTATAGGATTTTAAGCTTCCGGTTTTTCTAGTCCACTGTCATCTGGCGGTAGACTTCCCTGTAGTCCGGGGACGCCTTCAGCCCGGCCTTGGCGTATTTTTTGGAATCCCAGAAATTAGGGCGGGTCTCCGCGCGCCGGTAATCCGGCAGCGCGTCCAGCCGCCGGCCCAGCAGGTCCAGGGCCTGCGCCCGGCGCAGGTAGCAGTAAGTCACCCAGCCTTTCTGGCTGTAGCCGGTCTTTTCGATGCCCGTGGTCAGCCAGGCCACGGCCTCTTCGTAGCGCTTCATGGCTATCAGCGCGTCCCCGGCCGAAAGGTAGATCATGGCCAGCTGCTGCTCCAGGCCCTTCTGCGGCCGTACCTGCCAGGCCCCGAGGAAGGCCTCGCACTCGGCCAGCACGCCCTTCCAGTCCTCGGCCTGTATGTGGGTCATGATCTCGCCGACGCGGAACAGCATGTTGGACGGGTCCACCGCCTTCAGCTCTTCCGTCTCGGCGTAAGCCGCCTTGAAATCGTGCTCGTGCATGGAGTAGATCTCTATCAGGAAGAAGCGCGCCTCCATCTTGAAGAAGCGCCCCTTGTTCCTGGCTATCTGCACGTACTCCATGCCGCGCTGCCTGTCCCCGCCGGCGAACAGCTTGGCGCCCAGCCCGAGGGCGCCGGGCAGCGTGGCCGCGTAATAGTCGAAGATCCCCAGCCCGAGGTAGGCGTCGTAAACCGCCGGGTTCGCCTCGACGCATTTCTTGAGAAATTTACGCCCCTTCCGGCCGTGCGTGTAGGCGCGCCACCAGCTGCGCTTCACGGCGTACCAGCGGCCCTGCAGGCCGTAGGCGCTGCCCATGAAGAAGTAGGCCTGGTCCAGGTCGCGCCCCCCGTCAACCATCTTCTTCGCCAGCGCTATGGTCTTGTCCGCGTTGACCATGAACTCTTTTTCCACCCCGCCCAGGCTGCCTTCCATGTCGAAATTCTGCGAATAGCGCCACCAGGCCAGCGCCGCCAGCGCGAAATAGCCCGCCGGGTCTTCCGGCGAAGCGGCGATTATTTCCCTGAATTCCTTCTCGGACCGGTCGAACTCCAGGCGGTACATCAGGGCTATGCCGCGGTCATAGCGCTCGTCGGCGCCGCGGCTCAGCGTAAAGGGCCGGGTGGAGGCTTTCAGGTCCACCAGCGCGGGCCCCAGCTCATCTTCGGCGAAAGAAGAGGCCAGCGACGGCAGGGCCCCGGCCGCGGCCGGGGCGCAGATCAACAGCGAACAGAGCAGGAGGTTTTTCATTAGGTGTCCTAAATAAGAATCGAAACTCCCAACAGCCCCAGCACTACGAAGGAGGCCAGCGCGAAATAATATTCCCCGCAGCGCCAGTAGCCGTAGACCAGCATGGTCACGCGGGCGGCCGGGGTCAGCAGCAGGGCCAGCAGTCCTGCCCGCAGCAGGGCCCCCCCGGCGGGAGAGCCGGTCAGCGACAGGCCGAAACCGGCCAGGAGCAAAAAAAGGCTCAGGAACACGCCGGCCAGCAGCGTGCGCTGTATGAGTTTGGCGAAAGTTTTTTCCGAGAACATATCAAAGCGCCTTCAGCAGCATCTTTACCGCCACCAGCAGCGTCAGCGCGGCGAACACCAGCTGCAGTTTCTCCGACCTGGCCCTGTACAGCGCGTAGATGCCGAGGAAAGAACCCAGCAGCACTCCTACGACTATCACCGCCGTCAGCTCCAGCGGCACCAGGCCTTTGCGGAAATAGACATAGGCGCTGGCCGCCGCGGAAACCCCGATGATGAAATTGCTGGTAGCCGCCGCGGCCTTCATGGGCACGCCGCACAGCAGGTTCATCAGCGGCACCTGCACTATGCCGCCGCCAATGCCGAGCAGGCCCGAAAGAGAGCCGGCAAAGAAAGAGACGGCGGAGGCCGGGGCCATGTTCTTGACCGCGTACGGAGTCTGGGCCCCTGCCGCGGGGTCGAAGAAAGAAGAATCGAAAGCCGACGGGCCTGCGGCCGCCGGAGCAGGGCGCCGCGGGGCGGACAAGCCCCGGCGGCCCTTCAGGAACATCAGGGCCGAAACCGGGAAAAGCGTAAACGCGAACAGCAGCTGCACCGCCTGGGCCGGCAGCCGGTGCGCCACGAGCGCGCCCAGGATGGAGCCCAGCGCCGTGGTAACTTCCAGCGTCACCCCCAGCCGGATATTGGCCAGGCCCCGCTCGACGTTGACCGCGGCGACGGCGCTGGAGGTGGCCACTATCGCCACCAGCGAGGCGGCCACCGCCTGGTGTATGGGGAGGTCCAGCGCCAGCACCAGGAAGGGCACCATGAAGATGCCCCCGCCGATGCCCAGCGCGGAACCGAGCAGGCCTATGAAGACGCCGAAGGCCGCCAGGATAAAGAAATTTAATGCCGTCAGTTCAAACATGTCAGCTGTTGGTCCGCTCCGCGTTGCGCAGGAAGATCCTGGCCTCGGCCTCGCCGATGTCGTAGGCTTTGCCGCACTTGACCCCGTCGAATTCCAGCAGGTTCACGCCCAGGTCCGTCGGCGGCTTGATCAGGTAAACTTCGGGCTCGGACTTTATGAACACGCGGGACTCGTAGATCTTCTGGGTATGCAGCGCCAGCATCCGCCGGGCCTTGCGCTCGAAATAGCCGAAAGGCCCGAGGGCCGGAAAGTCCATATCCTCGGGGCGGGAGTTGCCTATCATGATCACCGTGCGGCAGCCCTCGAAGAGGCTCAGGTTTATGGTGGCGATGCCTATCACGCCGCCGTCCACCAAATTGTAGCGGCGGCCGTGCTCCTCTACCGGCACCGGCGGGAAGATCATCGGGATGGAGCAGCTGGCCATCAGCGAGTCCACGAAAGACAGGTTATGGCTCTGCGTGGAGCCGTCGAAACGAACTACATAGGGCAGCTTCATCTCGACGGCGTGGCTGATGACGTAAAACTTTATATTGCGCGGGAACTGCGGGCCGCTGCGCGCCAGCCAGCCGTTCAGGAACTCGTAGACCGGCTTATTGGAGAAAAGCGTGAGGCGGGAAAGGCGGTTCTGGAAGAAGAAGTTGACCTTGTTGGCCAGGCTGCCGCTGTCCTGCTGGTAAAGCTCCAGGGGGATATTGTAGAACCGGGGCTTCAGCTCCAGGATCGTGGAGGGCTTCATGTTCCGCCAGATCTGGCCCAGTTCCCCGGTCTTGTTGTAGCAGTAGGCCGCGCCGTTGAGCGAGCCGATGCTGAAGCCGGCGAGCGCGTCGAAATGCAGGCCCTGCCTGACCAGCTCGGCCAGCACGCCGGACTGCCAGGCCCCCAGCGCGCCGCCGCCGCAAAGGAAAAGGCCCACGGGCCGCCTGAACTTGAACATTTCCTTTTATCGCCCCTTTATAAAATAATAGAATATTATTGTAGCAAATGACGCGCCGCGCGGCGGCGCAACGGAGTTTCAACATGTCCGATTACCTGATAATAGCCGGCCTTGCAGTTGTAATGGGCCTGACCCTGGTGCTGCCCTTTTCGGTCAAGCGCGTGGAGGAGGACCTGGAGGCTTTCCTTTTCGTGATGGGCCTCGCGGCGGTCAGCATCTCCGGGCTCTGGAGCCTGCACCTGATTAAAGAGGCCCTTAAAGAGCCCCTGGCTATAACCTTCACGGTGGCCATAGTAGGCCTCATTTTCCGCAAAGTGCGGCACCGGCTTAAGGGCTGGATGAGCTCGCTGACCAAAAAGTTCGGCCTTTCTACGACTATCTTCCTGCTGGTTGTGGTGCTGGGCCTGGGCTCCAGCTTCTTCACCGCCATCATAGCGGCCATCATGCTGGCGGAGATAGTTACGCTGCTAAAGCTGAACCGTGAATACGAGGTGAAGCTCACCGTTTACGCCTGCTACGCCATCGGCCTGGGCGCGGCCCTGACGCCGCTGGGCGAGCCGCTGTCCACGATAGTAGTCGCCAAGCTGAAAGGCCCCCCGCATTACGCCGATTTTTTTTACCTCTTCAAGCAGGTGGGCGCCTGGATAATCCCCGGCGTGCTGCTCTGCGCCGCCCTGGCCGCGCGGGGCGCCGGGGCCGCGAAGTCCAAAGACGGCGGCCTGCACGAGGACGCGCAGGATTCGGTGAAGGTCAACTTCATACGCGCCGGCAAGGTTTACCTGTTCGTGATGGCGCTGATCTTCCTCGGAGCCGGCCTCACGCCGCTGGCCGAGCGCTTCGTGGCCAAGATCCCAACCTGGGCCCTGTACTGGGTCAATTCCATCTCGGCCATCCTCGACAACGCCACGCTGGCCGCCGCCGAGATAGCCCCTGTGATGACCGACCGCCAGATAACCTTCATACTGATGGGCCTGCTGGTCTCGGGCGGCATGCTGATCCCGGGCAATATCCCCAACATCATCAGCTCGGCCAAGCTCGGCATAAAGTCCGGCGAATGGGCTAAAGCCGCGCTGCCCTTCGGCGGCGTGCTGATGCTCGTGTATTTCGTACTGATGACCCTGCTGGTGAAATAAAAGGAGAAACCCATGGAATGGAACTGGAAAACTATCATTGAGCCCTTCAAGATAAAGAGCGTGGAGCCGCTGGGCATCACCACCCGCGCCGAGCGCGCGACGGCGCTGGAGCAGGCGCATTACAACCTCTTCAACATCCGGGCCGAAAAGGTGCTGATAGACCTGCTGACCGATTCCGGCACCGGCGCCATGAGCGCGGCGCAGTGGGGCGGCATCATGGTGGGCGACGAGTCCTACGCCGGCGCCCGCAGCTACTACAATTTTGAGACGGAGATAAAGGACCTGACCGGCTTCGCCGAGGTGATCCCGGTGCACCAGGGCCGCGCCGCCGAGAAGATCCTGTTCGGCGTGATCGCCGGCAAGGGCAAGTGCATCATCTCCAACTCCCACTTCGACACGACGCGCGCCAACGTGGAATTCTCCGGCGCCGAGGCCCATGATTTTCCCGCGAAAGGCGCGCTGGACTTCGACAAGCCGGCCCCGTTCAAGGGCAACGCCGACGTGGAAGCGATGGCCAAATTCATCAAGGAGAAGGGCGCCAAAAACATCCCCCTCTGCGTGATGACCGTCACCAACAACTCTCTCGGCGGGCAGCCGGTCTCCATGGAGAACCTGAAGGCCGTGCGCGAGCTCTGCACCAGGCACGGCATTCCGATGTTCCTCGACTGCGCCCGCTTCGCCGAGAACGCCTATTTCATAAAACTGCGCGAGAAGGGCTACGCCGGCTGCCCGGTGCGCGAGATAGCCGAGGCTATGTTCGAGCTGGCCGACGGGGCCTGGATGAGCTCCAAGAAGGACGCCCTAGTCAACATCGGCGGCTTCCTGGCGCTGAACAACAAAGAGTGGTCGGCGAAGGCCCGGCAGATGCTGATCCTTACCGAGGGCTTCAACACCTACGGCGGCCTGGCCGGCCGCGACCTGGAGGCCATCGCCATAGGCCTGCGCGAGGTGCTCGACGAGAATTACCTGCAGTACCGCATCCGCTCTTCGGCCTACCTGGGCGAAGGGCTGCTCAAGCACGGTGTGCCGATCATCAATCCCCCCGGCGGCCACGGCGTCTACGTGAACGCCAAGAAATTCCTGCCGCACATAAAGCCGCAGAATTTCCCCGCCCAGGCGCTGGCCTGCGCGCTGTACCTGGAAGGCGGCATCCGCGGCGTGGAGATAGGCACGCTTATGTTCGGCAAACGCGGCAAGGACGGCAAGTTCCAGGCGGCGCCGATGGAGCTGGTGCGGCTGGCCATCCCGCGCCGGGTCTACACGCAGAGCCACATCGATTACGTGATAGAGGTTTTCGCCTGGCTGGCCAGGCGCAAGAAATCCATAAAGGGCCTGGAGATAGTGGAGGCCCCGGAGATACTGCCGCATTTCACCGCCAAGCTCAAGCCGGCGAAGTGAGAGGGAGCGGGAAGGCGGGAGAGCCGGGAAATAAGAGCTCTGCCAAACTTCGCCCCCGGACGCTCTCCGCGGTCTGCATTGCTTTCTGTTGCCCACTCGGACTACGACTATGTTCAAAAAAGATCGGATCAGCGCCATACGCCCGGAACTGGAGGCCCTGGTAGGGGCGGAGAACGTCCGCACCGACGAGGGCGAGATACTGATGTACTCCTACGACGCCGGCATGGCGCGCGCCAGGCCGGAGGTGGTGATAAACTTCACCGCCACCGGGCAGGTGGCCCCCGTAGTGAAGATACTTTTCCGGGCCGGGATCCCTTTCCTGCCGCGCCTGGCCGGCACCAACCTCTCGGGCGGCACCATACCGCTGAAGGGCGGAGCCATCCTCAACCTGTCGCGCCTCAAGAAGATCCGGCAGATAGACACCGCGGCGGGGCTGGCGCTGGTGGAGCCCGGCGTGGTCAACCTGGAACTGCAGAAGGCGCTGGAGCCGTTCGGCTATTTTTACGCCCCGGACCCGGCCAGCCAGAAGGTCTCCACCATCGGCGGCAACATCGGCGAGAACGCGGGCGGCCCGCTCTGCCTCAAGTACGGCGTCACGGCCGACAACGTGGAGAAGCTGGAAGTAGTGACCCCCGAGGGCGAGGTGCGGACTCTTTCCTACCGCGACCAGGGCCCCGACCTCATGAGCGTAATGATAGGCTCGGAAGGCACCCTGGGCATAGTTACGCACGCCTGGCTGAAGATCCTGCCGCTGCCGGCCCATATCAAGACCGCCTCGGCGGCTTTCCCCTCCCTCGACTCGGCCATGCGGGCCGTCACGCGCATTATCAGCGCCGGCATACTGCCGCGCGCGCTGGAGGCCATGGACAAGGTCTCCATGGACGCCGCCCTGAGCGGCAAGGCCAATCCCTTCCCGGCCGGCACCGAGGCGGTGCTGATCATAGAGCTCGACGGGGCCGACGCCGTGCGCGTCAAGACCGAGCTCGAGACGGTGCATAAGATCTGCTCGGACAACGGCTGCGAGGCCTTCAAAGTAGCCGGCGACGAGGGCGAGCGCGCGCTCCTCTGGCAGGCGCGCAAGGGCGCCTACCCGGCCATGGCCAGGCTGGCGCCCGACGTGCTGGTGGAGGACGGCGTGGTGCCGCGCCCCCGCCTGCCCGAGGCGCTGCGCGAGACGCGTGAGATAATTTCAAAGTACAAGCTGACCGCCGGCCTGCTGTTCCACGCCGGGGACGGCAACCTGCACCCGAACGTCATCTTCGACCGGCGCGACATAGAGGAAGTCAAGCGCGTGAAGAAAGCCGGCTACGAGATGCTGAAGTCCTGCATCAGGCTGGGCGGCACCATCTCCGGAGAGCACGGCATCGGCGTGGAGAAGCGCGTGGCCATGAACTGGCTTTACGGCAAGGGCGAACTGGCCTTCTTCCACTCCATGAAGCGCGCCTTCGACCCGGCAGGCCTGGCCAACCCCGACAAGATACTGCCGGTGGCCTCCGACCGGTCTCCCTCCAAGCCCGACCTGGCCGGCGCCTTCGTCTTCCCCGGCAAATCCGGGCTGAGCCCCGAGGCGCGCGGCGTCATCGACGAGATACGCCTGCGCGCGGCTTCCGGCACCCGCACGGCCGTCACCGGCCTCGGCACCAGGCTGAAGCCGGCGCGCATCATGGAAGGCGCCAAACCCCTGGACCTGGCGCAGCTGGCGGGCCGGGCCGAGATCGACCGCGAGAACCTGACCGCCAGGGCCGAGGCGGGCCTGTCCCTCGAGGAGTTCCGCCGCCAGCTCGGCGAGGCCGGCTTCAGCCTGGACCTGCCGGAGCTGAAGGGCAGCGTCGGCGGCCTGATAGCCTCCAAGGTCTGCCCCGGCATACGCGGGCTGCTGCTGGGGCTGGAGGTGGCCACCGCCTCCGGCGAGCTGCTGGAGCTCGGCGGCAAGACCGTGAAGAACGTGGCCGGCTACGACGCCGTCCGCCTGTTCTGCGGCTCGCTGGGCGCCTACGGAGTCATAATTTCCGCCACCTTCGCCCTCTCGGCCGGCAAGGACCGCGAGCGGGCCCCTTTCGCCGAGCCGGCGGGCTGGGACGATTTTGAACCGGGCGACATACACCGCAGGCTGAAGAAGGAATTCGACCCGCAGAACCTGCTTAACCCGTGGGTCTACAGGAACATCTAAGGCAAACATGAGCGACAATAACCAGTTTGAACCCGGAGAGCAGCCGAAGGCCTCCTGGGAGCCAGAGCACGAAGGCGCGGCCGGCGGCGCGCATTTCCGCAGCGAGGTCAACGAGCTTTACGGCCACGAGCAGGCCGGCCGCCACCTGACGGCGCTGCTGACCGACCTGGGAGAGCGCAATCTCTACGACGCGGCCGCGCAGTGCAACCGCTGCGGCTACTGCGAAACCTCCTGCCCCACCTACATGCTGACCGGCAGGGAAACCATCTCCGCGCGCGGGCGCAACCAGTTCGTGCGCATGCTGGTGGAGGGCCGCACCAAGAGCCCGGACGCCGCCGCCGAATCTTTCTCCACCTGCCTGCTGTGCGGCGCCTGCTCCAGCGCCTGCTACGCCAAGGTCCCCACGCCCGACATCGTGCTGGAGGGCCGGCGCTCGCTGACCGGCTACGGCGACAATTTCTTCGCGAGGGCCGCCGTCAACACCCTGCTCAACGCGCCGCGCCTCTTCGCCTTCTGGCTGAAGCTGGCCTACCTGGCCAAGCTGACCGGTCTGCCGCGCCTGGCGGCCAAGATGGGGCTTTACGACTTTATCGGCATGCCCGGCCTGGCCGAGGCGGAAGGCGCCGTGAACAAGGTGCCGCTGCGCTTCGCTTCGGAGCTCCTGCGGCGCGACCCGGAGCTCGGCACGGAAGGGAAGAAGCAGCTGGGCTGGGCGTACTTCGCCGCCTGCGGCCCCAATTTCCTTTTCACCGAGGTGGCGCAGGCCACGGTGCGCATCCTGAAAAAGACCTCCGGCCCCGGGATCTTCGTGGATAACCAGTGCTGCGGCCTGATGGCCCACAACTACGGCCGCCTGGACGACGCGCGCGAGTTCGCCCGGCGCAACATCCTGCGCTACGAGGAGCTGAAGGCCGAACACGGGGACTTCCCGGTGATAGCGGACTGCGCCTCCTGCACGGCCTTCATGAAGGGCTACGAGCAGCTCTTCACCGGCGACGCCGACTGGCGCCCGCGGGCGAAAGCCTTCGCGGCGGCCGTGAAGGACATCCTGGAATTCATCCCCGCGGAGAAAGCCGGCCGCGCCGACCCGGCCGCGCTCGCCGCGGCTGGCACGGTCACCTACCACGATTCCTGCCGGGCCTGCCACGGCCAGGGCATCCGCCAGGAGCCGCGCGCCGTGCTGCACAAGCTGGCCGGCAAGAATTTCCGGGAGCTGCCCGAGAGCGACTGGTGCTGCGGCGGGGCCGGGGCCTTCGCCTTCACCCAGCCTGAGCTTTCGAACAAGGTGCTGGACCGCAAGCTGCGCAATATCGCCTCCGTGCAGGCCGGCACCGTGGTGGTGGGCGCCACTTCCTGCCTGGCCCAGATAAACGCCGGCCTGCGCGCGGCCTACCCTTCCGCCAGGGCCGTACACTACAGCGTCTTCATTGACGAAGTCGCGGAAAAAACCTGACCGGTTCTTGAACTCTTAATGCTAAAATAACGCTATGACACGGGCCGAAGAACTGGAAAACCGCTTAAGGCTGCTTGTGAATTTCGGCGGCGTGGTGTCCAAAGAGACCAACCTGCCGAAGCTCCTCGAGATAATAGCCGAGCAGGTCCGGACCATTCTGGTCTGCGACCGCTGCAGCGTCTTCATCCTGGACCGGCAGACCAACGAGCTCTGGAGCAAGGTGGCCCTCGGCATGCAGCACACCGAGATCCGCGTGCCTTTCGGCAAGGGCATAGTGGGGCACGTGGCCTCTTCCGGCCTTACCCTGAACATCCAGGACGCCTACAAGGACGAGCGCTTTACCCACGAGATAGACCGCCTCACCGGCTACCGCAGCCGCAGCATCCTGGCCGTGCCGCTCAAGAACGTCAGCGGCCACATCATAGGCGTCTTCGAGGCCATGAACAAGGTGGGCGGCCCCTTCAACATCGACGACGAGGGCATCCTGCAGCTCATCAGCTCGCTGGCGGCCTCGGGCATCGAGAACGCGCAGCTTTACGAGAGCCTTTCCAAGTCCCAGCTCGAAACCATTTACCGCCTGGCCGTCACGGCCGAATACCGCGACCAGCACGACACCGCCATCCACCTGCGCCACATCAGCGAGTATTCCGCGCTGATAGCGCAGGGCCTCGGCCTGCCCGAGCGCGAGGTGGAGAACCTGCGCTACGCCAGCCCCCTGCACGACATCGGCAAGGTGGGCATCGCCGACGCCATCCTCCTGAAGCCCGGCAAGCTGACCACCGAGGAATTCGAGGAGATGAAGAAGCACACGGTCTACGGCGCGAAGATCCTCTCCAACGCCGAAAGCACGCTGCTGCAGATAGCCTGCAAGGTGGCCGGCTCGCACCACGAGCGCTTCGACGGCACCGGCTACCCGGCGCGCCTCAAGTCCTCGCAGATCCCGGTTTACGCGCGCATCGTTTCGGTGGCGGACGTGTTCGACGCGCTCTGCGCGCAGCGCGTCTACAAGCCCAAGTGGGACCCGCAGAAGGCCCGCGAATATATACTGGAAGAGAGCGGCAAGGCTTTCGACCCGGAAGTGGTTGGCGCTTTCGAAAAGGTCTACGGCGAGATCCTGAAGATGCACGCGCTGGGCGACGGCAAGACTACCATCATCCCGGGCATCACCAAAGAGCTGCACCGCCACAACATCTGAGCCGCCGGCACTCCGCACCGGTAAGGGCCTGAAACTTTCAGGCCTTTTTTTGCATCTAATTAGCGGACAGGGAAATGCGGTTTACAAGGAGACCATCATGAGCGACATGCAAATAACTTTTCCGGGCAACAAGAAGGTGAACGCGCAGTGGCACGGCTTCAACATCGCCACCGACCAGCCGGCGCCCTCGGGCGAGGGCTCGGCCCCGACGCCTTTCGACCTGTTCCTGGCTTCGCTGGGCACCTGCGCGGGCATCTTCGCGCTGGGCTTCGTGCAGAGCCGCGGCCTCAGTTCCGAGGGCCTGGGCATCGCCGTCTCCTTCGAGGTGAACCCGGAGACGCACCTGCTCTCCAAGGCTATCATGAAGATCACCCCGCCCAAAGACTTCCCCGCCAAGTACCTGCCGGCCCTGATAAAGTCCGCCGAGCAGTGCCTGGTCAAACGCACCATGGACAATCCCCCCGTCTTCGAGATCACCGCGGGTTAAAGCGTCAGGCGTAGGGGACGCTGATGACTATATTCCTAATTACGGATAATTCAATCTTTGATGGGAGCAAATAGTCATATAGTCATCAGCGTCCCCATCTACTATATTTTGATTTTGGCGATGGCGCGGCTGACGAGGAGGAATTCGGAGGCGAGCACGACTATGATTACCACGCCCCAGACGAGCGGGACCTGGGTTATCAGCCAGGCGAAGGTGGACAGGCCCAGCGTGGTCAGCGAGGCCAGCCCGACGATGCGGCGGCGCGAGAAGCCTATCTTCTCGAGGCGCAGCGCGAAGTGGTCCTTGCTGCCGATGAACGGAGAATGCCCGCGGCGCAGCCGCAGGAAAGAGACGAAGAAAGTGTCGTAGATCGGCACCGCCAGGATGAACAGCGGCGCGTAGACGCCCAGCGGGTTCACGTCGGTATAGCGCGTCCCCAGCGCCACAACCGCCAGCACGAAGCCGCACAGCAGGCTCCCCGAATCCCCCATGAAGATCTTGAACTTTTTGGACAGGTTGTAAGGCAGGAAACCCAGCACCGCCCCCGCCAGCGCCGCCGACGCGAAGTTCACGTAGATGGACTCCGACGGGAAAGCTATCAGCAGGAAGCCGAAGGCGGCCAGCGCCGCCTGCCCCGCCGACAGCCCGTCCATGATGTCTATGATATTGAAGGCGTTTGACACCCCCACTATCCAGATCACGCTCAGCGCGAAGCCCAGGTAACCCGGGTGTATGAAATTTATCCGTATCCCGTAGAAGACCACAAAAGCCGCCACGGCGAACTGCACCGCGAACTTGGTCTTCACGCCCAGGCCGTGCGGCTTGCGCATGTCGTCTATGAAGCCCAGCAGGAACATCACCGCGCCGCCGAAAAGTATCACGCGCAGGTCGCGCAGCGTGCCGGTGGGGAAAGAGGTGTAGAGGCGCATGAACACCAGCGAGGCCGCGAAAGCCAGGAAGACCGCCGTCCCGCCCAGCAGCGGCGTCGGGATCTTGTGCGTCTTGATGTCCGTCGGCTTGTCCAGGTGCCCGAACCTCACCGCCAGCGCGCGCAGCAGCGGCGTCAGCCCCAGCGACAGCAGCAGCGGCAGGGCGAAGGCCAGCAGGTAGAGCTTGAAATTATCCAGCAGGTCATTCATATTGTTTCAGGATGCCGGCGATCTTGCGCAGGCTCTCTTCGGCCGGCGGCAGGCCGCGCCCCAGCTCGCGGGCCAGCTTCTCCGTCTTCAGCCCGGCCCGCAGCGGGCGGGCCGCAACCTGGCCAAGTTCCGCGGTCAGCCTGGGCTCCAGGAAGGCCGGGTCGAAACCGAAAGCGCCGCAGGCCTTCAGCGCGAACTCGTAGCGGCTGAGGCAGTCGGGCCCCGCCACGTTGAAGATCCCGGCGGCGCCTTTCCCGGCCAGGTCCAGCACGGCGGCCGCCAGCTCGGGGGCGTAGGTAGGGGTGGAATACTGGTCGGTCGCCACCCGCAGTTTGGCCCCGGCGCGGTGGCTGCTTATCAGCTGCATCACGAAATTGTCGGAGTCCGGGTCGTGGCTGTACACCACCGTGGTGCGCGCCGCCAGAGCGCCGGGCACCGCCAGGCAGGCTCGCTCCCCCTCCAGCTTGGTGCGGCCGTAGACGCTGACGGGGTCAGGCCCGTCGTCCTCGCCGTAGGGCCCCGCCGCCCCGTCGAAAACGTACTCCGTGGAAAAATACACCAGCTGCGCGCCGGCCTTCGCGCATTCCGCGGCCACCAGCGCCGGCCCTTCGGCGTTCACCGCGCGGGCCCGCGCGGGGTCGCGCTCGCAGCCGTCCACGTGCGTCTGCGCGGCGCAGAGCAGCACCAGGTCCGGGGCGGACTTCTCGAAAACGGGAGCTATGGTTTCGGGGGCGGCCAGGTCCAGGTACAGGAAGCCCTGGCCCTTGCGGGAGGTGCCGTAAACCTCTATCTTGCGGCGCACGCAGAGCGAGGACAGCGCGCTGCCCACCTGCCCGGAGGCGCCGATTATGAGGGCTTTCATCAGTTAAAATCCGAAGACCGCAGGGTGAGGCGCAGCTTCAAAATTTTCAGCACGCCTTTCACGGCGTCCTTGTAATTGATCTTCTTCCCCTCCTGCCGGGAGCGGGAGGTATACTTTATCGGCAGCTCCAGGAAGCGCAGGTCCAGGAAGGCGGTCTTGCAGGAGAGCTCGGCCTCGATTTCGAAGCCGGTGGAAGTCAGTTTCATGCTGCGCAGCAGCGGCGTGCGAAAGGCCTTGTAGCAGGTATAGGAATCCGTTACCTTCAGCCCGAACAGCAGGTGCACCAGGAAGGTGAGCAGCTTGTTGCCGGCCAGGTAGATGCGGCTGTATGTGTAAGTCCGTGCCGTCAGCATCCGCGAACCGAAGACCGCGTCGGCGCGGCCTTCCTCTATGGGCCGGACGATATCGGGAATCTGCGCGGGGTCGTACTCCAGGTCCGCGTCCTGCACTATGGCGATGTCGCCGGCGGCGGCGTTGAAACCGGTGATCAGCGCCCCGCCCTTGCCCTTGTTAACCTCGTGCTTGATCAGTTTCAGGTCGCAGGCGAACTCACGCGCCGCTATGGCACCCTCCAGCCACTCGCGGGTGCCGTCCCTCGACCCGTCGTCCACCACGATGACTTCCTTGTCGAGCGGCAGCCCGGCTATCGCCTTCAGCACGGCAGGAAGCGTCTTCATCTCGTTATAGGAAGGGATGACAATGGTGGTTTTCATTACTGCTTGAAATTATAACAAAGATAAGAAAGCCAAAAGAAGGCGGGCGGCCGGGGAGAGCCGCGCCGGCCTTCCTCCGGCGCCCGTGTTTTAATATAATAGATATCAATAGCGGTTAACGGAGGAAACATGAAAGTACCTATGGTAGACATGCTGGCCGGCTATCCCCCCATACGCGAGGAGATAGAAACGGCGGTCAAGAACGTATTCAACAAAGCTAATTTCATCCTGGGCGAGGAAGTGACGAAGTTCGAAAAGGAATTCGCCGCCCATAACGGCACCAAGTACGCCGTCGGCGTGGCCAACGGCACCGACGCCATCCGGATGGCCCTCATCGCCAGCGGCGTGAAGAAGGGCGACGAGGTCATCACCTCCCCCTTCACCTTCATCGCCACCTCCGAGACCATCTCCCAGGTGGGCGCCACCCCGGTGTTCGCCGACATCGACCCGGTCACGTACAACCTCGACCCCAAGTCGGTCGAAAAGAAGATTACCCCGAAGACCCGCGCCATAGTGCCGGTGCACCTGTACGGCATGCCCTGCGATATGGACGCCCTCATGGCGATCGCGCAGAAGCACAACCTGCTCGTCATCGAGGACACCGCCCAGGCCTTCACCGGCAAGTACAAGCTGGGCGGCAAGGACTGGAAGATGCTGGGCTCCATCGGCCACTGCGGCACCTACAGTTTCTTCCCGGCCAAGAACCTCGGCGCCTTCGGCGACGGCGGGGCCATCACCACCAACGACGACAAGATCTACGAGACGCTCAAGCAGCTGCGCAACCACGGCAGCAAGGTGCGCTACCACCACGAGATGGAGGGCTTCAACAGCCGCCTCGACACCGTGCAGGCCGCCGTGCTCTCCGTGCGCCTCAAACACGTAGAGAAATGGACCGAGATGCGCAACGCCGTGGCGGCCAAGTACGCCGAGGCCCTCAAGGGCGTCTGCGTGTGCCCCGTGGTTCCGGACAACGCGCGCCACTCGTTCAACTATTACACCCTGCGCTTCGACACCAAGGCCAAGCGCGACAACGCGCAGAAGTACCTGACCGAGCAGCAGATCGCCAACCAGATCTACTACCCGATCGCCCTGCACCTCCAGGAGGCCTACGCGCACCTGGGCGGCAAGAAGGGCGACCTGCCCGTCTGCGACGCGGTGATGGACACCGTGTTCTCGCTGCCGATGTACCCGGAGCTCTCCGACGAGCAGATCAAAACCGTCACCGACGCGGTAAAGGCTTCCCTTTCCGTGGGCGCGGCGAAGTAACGGATGATAGGGCTGACGGAAAAAAGAATAACCGTCACGGGGGGCGCTGGGTTCCTGGGGTCGCGCGTGGTGGAAAAGCTGCGCGCGGCCGGGGCGAAAGAAGTCTTCGTCCCCCGCAGCCGGGACTACGACCTGACCGACATGGCGGCCGTGCGCCGCCTGTACGCCGACGCGCGGCCCCAGGTGGTGATACACCTGGCGGCCGTGGTGGGCGGCATAGGGGCCAACCGCCTCAACCCCGGCAAGTTCTTCTACGACAATTTGATGATGGGCGCGCAGCTGATGGAAGAGGGCCGCAAAGCCGGGGTGGAGAAGTTCGTGGCCGCCGGCACTATCTGCGCCTACCCGAAGTTCGCCCCGGTCCCCTTCAAAGAGGACGACCTCTGGAACGGCTATCCAGAGGAGACCAACGCGCCCTACGGCCTGGCCAAGAAAATGCTGCTGGTGCAGGCGCAGGCCTACCGCGCCCAATACGGCTTCAACGCCATTTTCCTCCTGCCGGTCAACCTCTACGGCCCCGGCGACAATTTCAACCCCGAATCCTCCCACGTGATACCGGCCCTGGTAAAAAAATTCATAGCGGCCATAGAGGCCGGAGAAAAAGAGGTCACCGTCTGGGGCACCGGCAAAGCCACGCGCGAATTCCTCTACGTGGACGACTGCGCCCACGCGGTCTGCCTGGCCGCCGCCCGCTACGACAAGCCCGAGCCGGTCAATATAGGCGCAGGCTTCGAGATCTCCATAAAAGACCTGGCCGGCGTCATCGCCCGCCTCACCGGCTTCGCCGGCAGGATCCTCTGGGACACCTCCAAGCCGGACGGCCAGCCGCGCCGCATGCTCGACACCACCCGCGCCAGCGAGCAGTTCGGCTTCAAGGCCAAAACCAATTTCGAGGAAGGCCTGAAACAGACCATAGAGTGGTACAGGCGCAACAGGGGCCAATGACAAAAGAGGAAAAGATAAGATTTTTCGACGAGGCGGCGGCCGACCGCGACTCCTGGCGCGCCCGCAACCGCAGCTACCAGCGCGAGCTGCTGAACTTTTTCCGCTTCGTCATCCCCAAGGGCTCCTCGGTGCTGGAGGCGGGCTCGGGCACCGGCGCGCTGCTGGCCGACCTCGCCCCGGCCCGGGGCCTCGGCGTGGACTTCAGCCCGGCCATGACCGCGGCCGCGAAGGCCGCCCATGCCACGGACCCGGCGCTGGAATTCAGGACGGGGGACATTGAGAACCTGGACCTGGCCGATAAATTTGATTACGTGGTCATGCAGGACCTGCTCGGCCACGTGGACGACATCTGGCTGGCTTTCCGCAGCCTGCGCCGGGTCACCACTCCGGAGAGCCGCGTGATCATAACCTCCTACAACCCGTTGTGGGAGCCGCTGGTCATCCTGGCCGAGGCGGCGGGCCTGAAGGCGAAGAACCCGCGCCAGAACTGGCTGGCGATGGCGGACATAGAGAACCTGCTCTATTTGAACAATTACGAGGTGATCAAGAAGGGCCACAGGTTCCTGATGCCCTTCTACCTGCCGCTGCTCTCCGCCTTCTTCAACAAGTTCCTGGCCAAGATGCCGCTCTTCAAGGACCTGGGCCTGATACAATTCATCATCGCCAGGGAAACCCCGGGCGCGCCGCCCGCCGCCGAGTACTCCGTCTCGGTAATGGTGCCCTGCCGCAACGAGGCCGGCAACATGGAGCGGCTCTTCGCCGAGCTGCCCAGGCTCGGCAAGAACACGGAGCTGGTCTTCGTGGACGGCAACTCAGACGACGGCACCGTGGAGAAGATAAAGGAACAGGCCGCCAGGCACCCGGAGATCCCGGTGAAGGTCCTGCTGCAGGGCGGCGCCTTCGGCAAGGCCGACGCCGTGCGCAAGGGCTTCGACGCCGCCTCGGGCGAAGTGCTGATGATCCTCGACGCCGACCTGACGGTAGTGCCGCGGGACCTGGAAAAATTCTACGCGGCCATAGCCGAGGGCAAGGGCGAATTCATAAACGGCTCCCGCCTGGTCTACCCCATGGAGAAAGGCGCTATGCGCTTTCTCAACATGCTGGGCAACAAGACCTTCTCCCTGATCTTCACCTGGACGCTCGGCCAGCGCATTAAAGACACGCTCTGCGGCACCAAGGTGCTGCTGAAAGCCAATTACGAGAAGATAAAAGCCGGCCGGAGCTACTTCGGGGAATTCGACCCGTTCGGCGACTTCGACCTGCTCTTCGGCGCCAGCAAGCTCAACCTGCGCATCACCGAGCTGCCCGTCAGCTACAAAGAGCGCAAATACGGCGTCACCAAGATCAGCCGCTTCCGCCATGGCCTGCTGCTTTTCCGCATGGCCTTCATCGCCTTCGTGAAGCTCAAACTCCATTGATCCCCCGGGAAGAATGAAGATAAAACTCAACTGGGCGCTTTTCCTGCTGACGGCGGCGTCCTATGTCTTTTACCCGGTCTGGCACCTGCCCTTTTCGCCGGCGGCCCAGTGGGCCCTGCTCAACCTCTTCATCCTGCTCTCCGCGGCCGTCCTGTACAGCCCCCTCGACGAAGTTTCCCTGGACGCCTCCCTGCCCGAGCTGAAAGACCTCTGGCCGGCGCTGCTGCTGGCCGCGGCGGCCTGCCTGCCTTTCTGGCTCACCCCGCTGCCTACCGGCTCCGACGACCAGTCCCACGCCGGCCCGCCGGCCTGGCTGCTGGGCCGCGCCGCCGCCGCGCTGGGTATAGACGCCCCCCTGCTGCCGCTGTTCACGCTGCCCGCGGCCGCCGCCCTGGGGGCCGCGGCCTATTACCTGAAAGGCCGCCTGCGCGCCCCAAGCCGCGCCGCCGCCGCGCTGGCCCTGGTTGCGGCGGGCAATGCCTGGTTCTTCGCCTCGGCCCGCTTCGGCCTGGCCGACGCCATAGGCCGCTACGAGACCGTCCTGCGCTATCCGGCGTTGAGCAAGTTCCTCTACCTGCCCGCCTACCTGCTCATCGGCATCCGCGAGCCCGCGCCCCGCGCCGTGCAGTTCCTCTTCATCGCGCTGACCGCGGTGTACCTGCTGCGCCTGCTTAAATTCCTGAAGGCCTCCCCCCCGCCGCGCCTGACCTTCCTGCTGGTGGCCTTCTTCCCCACCTTCTTCAACCTCTCGATAAGCGCCGAGCTGGAGGCCGGCACGGTCTTCTTCTTCACCGCCGCCATCTGCCATTTCATAAAGGCCGCCTCCGGCGGCGACCGCGCGCAGTTCCTGAAATGCGCTTTCTGGACCGCGGCGGGCTTCTTCTACAAGCAGCTGCCGCTCGGGCTGATGCTCTCCTTCCTGCCCGCGCTGGCGGCCCTCTGGTACATTTACCCGCAGCGGCGCCCGGCCTGGGCCTACGGCCTCAAGACCCTGCTGATCCCGGCCGCCGTCGGGCTGCCCTTCATAGCTATCAGCGCGGCCCTGGATATCAGGAACGCGGCCCTGATGCTGCAGAACCTGCTGGAGCCGCGCCTGATGTTCCTGAATTTCGTGAACCTCTACGATACGGCGGGCCCGGTCCTGACCGGCCTGCTGGCGCTCTCGTCGGGCTGGGCGGTATACCGCCGCAGGGGGCCGGAGCTGTGGCTGCTGCTCTACCTGGCGGCGGCCTACCACGTGATGATAAGCGCCTCCGCCGCCGTCGGCTATATCAGGCACGCGCAGCCCTTCTATATAGCCCCCGTCCTGCTGCTGGCCCTCTGGGCCGCGCACGCCGCGCGCCGTTTCCCGGCCCTCTGGGCCGCCCTGCTGGCGCTGCTCTTTTTCCAGTCCGTCTTCGCCAAAGCGCCCTACCAGCGCAAGACCGCCTTTAATTTCCGCGAGTACGCCTTCCCGTACGGCGAAACGGCGCAATACCTCCGGGGCCTGCGCCGGGACGGCTTAAAAATCTACGCGCCGATGGAGGTGGAGCCCAGCCACTTCTACCTGGCCAAATACGGCCTGGCGGGCAGGCTCACCTGGGACCGCACGCTGCCGGCTGTTTTTACGGCCGCTACGGCCTCGAAGGCTTTTAAAGACGGCGCTTACGATTTCATGCTGCTGCCCTGCAGCCCTTTTCCCGGCGTGCCGGTGGATTTTACGGGCGTGTCCGGGCAGCTGAAAGCCTCCGGGGAATTCGCGGTGGAGCGCCTCTTCGACTACGGCGGAAACAAGCTCGTCCTGCTTAAAGCGGCCGGGAGCGTCAACTAATGTGCGGCATCTGCGGAACTTATAACTTCAACGGGCGCCCAGCCCAAAAAGAGCTGCTGGGCCGCATGTGCGGCCTGATGGCCCACCGCGGCCCCGATTCCGAGGGCCTGTATGCCGCCGGCCCCGCGGGCCTCGGCATGCGCCGCCTCTCCATCATCGACCTGGCCACCGGCGACCAGCCCCTCTTCAACGAGGACCGGCGGCTCGCCATAGTGATGAACGGCGAGATCTACAACTATCTGGAACTGCGCGAGGCCCTCCTCGCCAGGGGCCACCGCTTCGCCACCACCTCCGACACCGAGGTGGTCCTGCACCTCTACGAAGAATTCGGGGACGCGGCCTTCGCCATGCTCAACGGCTTCTTCGCCTTCGCCATCCACGACGGAGCCTCGGGCGAGCTGCGGGTGGTCCGGGACCGCTGGGGCATAAAGCCGGTTTTTTATTTCGCGCAGCCGGACCTTTTCGCCTTCGGCTCCGAGATCAAGGTCTTCGGCGCGCTCGGCCGCCGGTTCAAACTGAACAGGGCCGCCCTCTGGGATTATTTCAGCTACGGCTACCTGCCGGCCGAGGAGACGCTGCTGCAGGGGGTGAGCCTGCTGCCGCCCGGCTGCGCCCTCAGGATCTCCGCCGGGGGCAAAGTCGCGCGGGAGCGCTACAGCCAGCTGGAGCGCAAGCCCGAATGGGGCAAGCTCTCGCCCGGCGAGGCTAAGGAGATCTATTTCAGCAAGGTGGAGAACGCGGTAAAGCTCTCGCTGCGCAGCGATGTGCCGGTGGGCCTTTTCCTCAGCGGCGGCCTGGACTCCAACATCATCCTGCACGAGGCCCGCAAACACATGGCGGGGCGGATCTCCACCTACACCGTCGGCTTCGAGAGCGGGCATTTCGACGAGGCCTCCCTGGTGCGCAGGCTGGCCGCCGAGCAGGACCTCAAAGCGACCTTCATGACCGTCACCCCCGGCTGGACGAAGGATAATTTCTCCCGGCTGGCTGGCTTCCACGACTCGCTGGCCATCACGCCGGCCTTCCTGGCCCTGGCGCGCCTGAGCGAGGCGGCCGCCAAGGACCTGAAGGTGGTGCTCAGCGGCAGCGGCGGGGACGAACTGCTGATGGGCTACCCCACCTACCAGGCCGACAGGCTCTGGAAATATTTCAGCCGCCTGCCGGCCTTCCTGAAGACCGCGCTGGCCGCGGCCGCCGGCGCGCTGCCCCACCCCCCCGGCAGGATCTCGCCCGGCTACAAGCTCAAGAAGTTCTCGGAAGGGCTCTTCTTCCATTTCGAGAAGGCGCATTATTCCTGGCGCACCATCTACAGCGAATCCGAGAAGGACTCCCTGCTGTCCCCGGAATTCTTCGCGGCGGCCCGCCGCGACAGCGCGGCGGCCTACGAGCGCGCCTTCGCGGACGCCCCGGCCGCCTGGGACCGGCTGGAGCGGGCCTCCTTCGCGGATGTGAAGGTCTGGCTGGCCAACATGGGACACCTGCAGTCCGACACCTTCACGATGTGCAGCTCGCTGGAGCTGCGCCCGCCGCTGCTGGAGAACGAGCTGGCGGAATTCCTCTTCTCGCTGCCGCTGTCTGTCAGGCTGAAGGGCTTCCAGACCAAGAGTTTCTTCAGGTACTGCTACAAGGACAAGCTGCCGGACTATATCGTCGGGCAGGCCAAGATGGGCTTCCACCTGCCGATGGCGGAGTGGCTGCGCGGCGAGCTGAAGGGCTGGGCCGCTGACTACCTCTTCTCGGGCGGGGACGCGGACCGCTATTTCCGCCGCGGCGAGCTGGAGCGGATCTTCGCCGCCCACCAGGGCGGCTCCGTCGATAACAGCTTCAAGATTTTTAGTATAATTTGCTTCTTGGAGTGGGTAAATAAATTCCGCGGCCTGGTGGAAGAATGAAACTGGTAATCCAGATCCCCTGCTATAACGAAGAGGAGTTCATAAAGGCGGCGCTCGACGCGCTGCCCCGCTCTATAGCCGGGGTGGACAGCGTGTCCGCCGTCGTTATCGACGACGGCAGCTCCGACCGCACGGCCGAGGCGGCGAAAGCCCACCCGCTGGTGGAGCGCGTGGTGCGCCTGCCCTACCACCAGGGCCTGGCCTCCGCTTTCAAGGCCGGCATCGAGGCCTCGCTGGAGCTCGGCGCCGACATCATCGTCAACACCGACGCCGACAACCAGTACCCCGCGGAGCGCGTCAAGGACCTCATCCGCCCCATCCTGGAGGGCAAGGCCGAGTTCGTGATCGGCTGCCGCAACATAGAGGGCATCGCGCATTTCTCCTTTATGAAGAAGGTGGCCCAGCGCCTGGGCAGCCGGGTGGTCTCGGCCATCTGCCGCCAGCAGGTGCCCGACGTCACCTCGGGCTTCCGCGCCTTCAGCCGCGGCGCCGCGCTGTGGCTGGACGTGATAGCCAGCGACTACACCTACACCCTCGAGACGCTGATACGGCTGGCCTCGCGCAAGGTGCGCATAGCCGTGCTGGAGATAGAGGTGAACCCGCCCGTGCGCGACTCCCGGCTGATGAAGAGCAGCGTCGAGTACGTCTTCCGCTCCGCCGGCGACATCCTGACCCTTTTCTACATCTACTCCCCGCTGAAACTGTTCCTCTTCCTCGGCGCCGTCTTCGGCCTGCCGGGCCTGTTCCTGATCCTGCGCTTCCTCTATTACTACGTCATCCTAACCGTAATGCGCGGCATCCCCTCCGGCTACGAGCAGTCCCTGACCATAGGCACGGCCCTCTTCGTCATCGGCATCTTCATGCTGCTGATGGGGGTGGTATCGCACCTCATCTACACCAACCGCAAGCTCCTCGAGAAGATACTGGTGCAGCAGCAGAAGAATTTGAAATGAGAGACAAACTGCTGCTGAAGCTGCTGCTGCTGCTGGCCGCCCAGCAGCTGGCTTTCATACTGTTCTTCCCCCCGGTGCGCGAGCCCGACTCGGCCAGCTTCATCGCGGTGGCGGCGCAGGCCGCGCAGACCGGCGGCTTCTCCGCCGAGACGCGGCTGCCCGGCTACCCGGCCTTCCTCGCCGCCCTCTACCTGCCCTTCGGCCAGGCCGACCTGCCGGTAGTGATAACCCAGCATCTCCTGGGCCTGCTGCTCTGGTTCCTCCTGGCGAGCCGCCTGCAGACGGACAGGCAAAAGATGCTTTTCACAGGCCTGTTCGCCCTGGACCTGCTGTATTCCAGTTACCAGCACGCGCTGCTTTCTGATTTTCTCTTCTCCTTCCTGCTGTGCGCCGGCGCGCTGGGCGCCGGCTGGCCCAGGGGGGAGCGCCGCCTTTCCGGGGCCCTGCTCTGCGGCCTGTTCGTGGCCGCCGGCCTGCTCACCAAGCCGGCGCTCAAGCTCTTTCCGTTCTTCATCCTGCCCTTCTTCCTGCCTGGCCCCGGCCCGCTCAAGGGCAAGCTCCGCTACGCCGCGGCTTTCCTGATCCTGCCGCTGCTGGCCGTAAACCTGTGGAGCTGGCGCAACTACCGGGAGACCGGCCGCTACTCCATGCTGCCCATGGAGTCCTATCACTACATCGGCCGCGTGGTGAACCACATAGAGTTCCCGGCCGGCAGCGTTTCGGAAAAATATTTCAGGGAGCAGATGCCCGGCGGGAGCGTCCCGCGCAACCGCCGCGCCGCCGTGATCCACGGCGCGGAAGCCGCCATGCGCCGCGACGGCATAAAGACGGAGACGATGGACGAAGAGTTCCGGGACATCTTCCGCCTGAGCATATTGCGCCGCCCCTTCGCGTACCTAAACGAAAGCCTCACCGAGCTTTTCTATTTCTTCTTCTCGGCGCATAACCTCTACGCCAAGTTCGCCCTTAAGGACAAATTGCCGGCCTCCGCCGAAGCCGGCCTCGGCTCCGGCGATCTCGGCGGCTTCCTGCTGAAGATGGCCGTCAGTTTGCACCCGTTCTACTGGGGAGTCGCCGGGCTCTTCGCCTGGTTCCTGGCGCTTAACTGGCGGCGCCTGGCCGCCGAGGGCGACCTCTTCTTCCTCTACTCCATAGGAATAGTCGCTTATATAGCCCTGGTCAGTTCCTTCGCCAACGAGGGCCTGGCCCGCTACCGCGGCGCGGTGCAACCGCTCATGCTCTATTTCTCGGCCGTTCTGCTGGCCAGGCTCTTCCCGGGCAAAGCGGGGGCCCCGCGATGAAGGTCTGCTACTGGGGCACCTACGACAGGGCCTATCCCCGCAATATCACCGTCATAGCCGGGCTGCGCAAAGCCGGCGTCGACGTGGTGGAACTGCACGAGCCGCTCTGGGCGAGCACCCGGGACAAGCTGGCCCGCGCCTCGGCCGGCTGGTTCGCGCCGGGCCTGCTGCTGCGCTGGCTCGCCATCTACGCCCGCCTGGGCCTGCGCCTGTTGCGCGAGAAGGACGTCGACTGCCTCCTGGTGGGCTACTCCGGGCATTTCGACATGTTCCCGGCCTGGCTGCTGGGCAAGCTCAAAGGCGTCCCGGTAATCTTCGACGCCTTCCTGTCCCTCTACGAAGCCTTCGTCTTCGACAGGCCCGCCATAAAGAAGGGATCGCTCAAGGCGCGCCTGCTGTGGCTGGTGGACAAGTATTCCTGCGCCCTCGCCGACCTGGTGCTGCTCGACACCGGCGACCACATAAAATATTTCTGCGAAGAGTTCGGCCTGCGCGCGGAGAAATTCCGCCGCAGCTTCATAGGCGCCAGCGAGGACAGGTTCTACCCGCGCCCGGCGCCGGCGGAGAAAGGCCCCTACACCGTGCTGCATTTCGGCCGCTACATTCCGCTGCACGGCCTCAAGTACATCGTAAGGGCGGCCAAAGAGCTGGAGGCCGACGGGGTGCATTTCAAGTTCATCGGCGCCGGCGAGGAGCTGGAATCGACCCTGGCCCTCGCCAAAGAGCTCGGCCTTAAAAATTCCGAGTTCACGGAGTTCATGCCCCCGGACGAACTGGTAAACCACATAGCGGCGGCGGACGTCTGCCTGGGCATCTTCGGCGACACCGAAAAAGCCCGCCGCGTGATCCCCAACAAGGTTTTCGAGGCGATGGCCATGCGCAGGCCGGTAGTCACCGGCGGGTCGCCGGCGGCGGACGAACTGCTGACCGACGGGCAGGACTGCCTGCTCTGCGGGATGGCGAGCGCCCCCGCCCTGGCGGCGGCGGTGCGGCGGCTGAAGGCCGACCCGGCCCTGGCGGAGAAGATCGCCGCGGGCGGGCAGGAACTTTTCAGCAAGCGCGCCAGCGCGGCCGTGCTGGGCGCGGAGATCGCGGAACTTATAAGGACCGTTTAGGCGGTCGGAGGAACTATGGCTAAATGTCTCGTGACCGGCGGCGCCGGCTTCATCGGCTCGCACGTGGCGGAAGACCTGCTCAAGGCGGGGCATACCGTCACGGTGCTAGACGACCTCAGCGGCGGCTTCGAGGACAATGTCCCCGCCGGCGCGAAGTTCGTGAAAGGGAGCGTCACCGACGCCGCCCTGGTGAACGGGCTCTTCGCGGAAGGCAAGTTCGAGCACGTCTTCCACCTGGCCGCCTACGCCGCCGAGGGCCTCAGCCACTTCATCCGCAAGTTCAACTACGAGAACAACCTGATAGGCAGCGTCAACCTGGTTAACGCCTCCGTCAACAACGGCGTGAAATGCTTCGTCTTTACCTCCTCCATCGCCGTCTACGGCGCGGGCCAGCTGCCCCTGACCGAGGACATGGCCCCCATGCCCGAGGATCCCTACGGCGCCTCCAAGCTGGCCGTCGAGCACGACCTGCACGCCGCCCAGAAGATGTTCGGCCTGGATTTCGTGGTGTTCCGCCCGCACAATGTCTACGGCGAGCGCCAGAATATCGGCGACCGCTACCGCAACGTGGCCGGCATCTTCATGAACCAGATCCTGCTGGGCCAGCCGATGAGCATCTTCGGCGACGGCGAGCAGACGCGCGCCTTCACCTACATCAAGGACGTCTCGCCCATCATCGCCGACTCCGCCTTCCGCCCCGAGGCCTACAACCAGGTCTTCAATATCGGCTCCGAGCAGCCCTTCACCGTCAACGAGCTCGCCGAGCGCGTGCGCGAGGCCATGGGCGCTCCCGCCCACCCGATAAAGCACCTGGAGGCCCGCAACGAGGTGGTGCACGCTTTTTCCTCCCACGACCGGCTGAAGAAAGTTTTCGGCTATACCCCGAAGTACGGCCTGGCCGAGGGCGTGCAGGCCATGGCGGACTGGGCGAAGAAGGCGGGCAGCCGCGCCAGCACCGAGTTCGGGAATATCGAGATCGAAAGGAATCTGCCCCCCAGCTGGCGCAAGAAAGCCTGAAGGCCCGCGGCGAAAGGATAGAAATGAGCGCGAAAAGCGGCTACAACTGGATGCCCGGCCCCGCCCACCTCTGCAGGCGGCACCTGGTGCTTGGCCTGATCGACGACCTGAAGCCGCAGGGCGTGCTGGAGATAGGCTTCGGCGGCGGCGACCTGCTGCGCATACTCAACCAAAAGGGCTACAGCGGCGCCGGCGTGGACTTCAGCGAGGCGGCCTGCAGGCACCTGCAGGACCAGCACGAGGGCCGGGAATTCAATTTCAAGATAGCTGCCATGTCCGAAGCCGGGCTGGACGAGCGCGGCGAGAAGTTCGGCCTGGTGATGGCCTTTGAAGTGCTGGAGCACATAGAGGACGACCGGGCCGCGCTGAAGCGCTGGTATTCCCTGACGGCCGACGGCGGCCATTTGCTGCTGTCGGTGCCGGCCCACGCCGACGCCTATAACGACGAGGACCGCCTGGCCGGCCACGCCCGCCGCTACGAGCGGGCGGACCTGGAGGCCAAGCTTGCCGGGGCGGGGTTCGAGGTCCTCAAATTTTACTGCTACGGCTTCCCGCTGATAAACCTCTCGCGCAAGGTGCGCATGGCGCTCGGCGGCAAAAAGGTTTCGGAGGCCGGCAGCATGGAGGAGCGCAGCAAGGAGATAGGGCAGGGGCTGGTCTTCTGGAGCCTCGGCAAATACCTCTTCAACGACTTCCTGCTGTACCCTGCCTACCTGCTGCAGCGCCTGTTCCTCCGCACGGACCTCGGGGACGGCTACCTGGTGCTGGCGAAAAAGACAGCCGGGCGGAAAAAGTAGTTCAATATTTACGATGTTTAAAACCGACACCCTTATTATAGGCGGCGGCCTGGCGGGCCTGGCCGCGGCGCAGGCCCTGCAAGGTAAAAAAGACTACCTGGTAGCCGAGCGGGAGAGCCGCCCCGGCGGGCTGGCCGCCACCCTGAAGAAAGGCGGCTTTCAGTTCGACTATTCGGGCCACCTGCTGCACCTGCGCTGGCCCGAAACCACGCGCCTCATACTCGGCGCGCTGGGCTCCAACTGCGCCAGGATCAAGCGCGACGCGCGCATCTTCGCGCACAAGAGCTGGACCCCCTACCCTTTCCAGGCCAACCTGTCCGGCATGCCGGCCAGGGTTAAGGCGGAGTGCGTCAGCGGCTTCCTGGCGGCCTTTAACGCCCGCAAGCCGGCCCCCGACGGCGCGGAGGCTTTTTCCGCCTGGACCAGGCGGGTCTTCGGCGAAGGCATTTCCAGGCACTTCATGCTGCCCTATAACGCCAAGCTCTGGCAGTACCCGCTGGGGCGGCTCACCACGGAATGGTGCGCGCCCTTCGTGCCGCTGCCCAGGCCGGAGGAAGTGATAGAGGGAGCCTACGGCAAAAAATCCGAGGGGCTGGGCTACAACACCGTTTTTCATTACCCCAAAACCGGGGGCATAGGGACACTGGCCAACGCCCTGGCGCGCGGCCTGGACGGCCTGCGGCTGGGCCTGGAGGCCGAAAGCGTAAACCTTAAAAAAGGCGTGGCCAACATCCGCCATTTCGGCCCTATCCATTTCCGCCGCCTGATAAACACTTCCCCGCTGGACGAATTCATAGCTTCGGCCGAAGACGCGCCGGTCGCGGTGCGGCGCGCCGCGGCGCGGCTGCGTCACAATACGGTCTATGTCCTGAACCTGGGCGTGAAGGGCGTGCAGTCGGACATGCACTGGGGCTATTTCCCGGGCGCCGAGTTCCCTTTCTACCGGGCCGGCATCGCCACTAATTTCTCGAAGGCGCTGGCCCCCCGCGGCTGCGCCTCGTTCTACATCGAGCTGGCCACCTCCGGCGCGGCGCTGGACCTGGCCTCTTCGGAGGCGGCCATACTGAAAGGCCTGAAAGCCTGCGGCCTGATAAAGAGCGCCTCGCAGGTGGTAGAGCGACTCTGGCTCAAGATCCCCTGCGCCTACGTGGTCTACAACCGCGAGCGGGCCGAGGCCCTCCCTGTGATCTTCGACTGGCTCAAGTCCAGGAAAGCGCAGTCCATCGGCCGCTACGGGAACTGGAAATACTCTTTCATGGAAGAGAGCGTGAAAGAGGGCCTCGAAGCCGCCCGCAATATCCTCCGCCGTTAACATCCTCCCCGGGCTTGCCGTCCTTTTCCAACCCGCTGGCCCAGCAGCTCTAGAAGTCAGATATTTCAAATGCAGACAGACCTCATATCAGAATTTTTCTCCTACCGCCTGCTGCGGGGCAGGGAGCTGGCGTGGCTGGCGTGGTTGTTCGGAGTGCTGCTGCTGGTCAGCGCCCTCTACGTGGTCTGGCTGCCGGACGTTTCGGAGCTGAAGAAGAAAAACCCGAAGGTGACTTCCTTCATGCTCCTCAAGGAAAGGCAGGCCCGCGCGCAGGGCAAGAAACTGCCGCGCGTCATCGTCTGGAAGGGCCTCGACGAGATCTCCGGCCACCTCAGGCACGCGGTGCTGGTGGCCGAGGACGGCGGCTTCTACCGCCACAAGGGGATAGACTGGGAGAGCACCCGCAAAGCCCTGGAAACGGATTGGAAAGAGAAGCGCTTCGCCAAGGGCGGCAGCACCATCACCCAGCAGCTGGCCCGCAACCTCTACCTTTCCCCCTCCAAGAACCCCCTGCGCAAGGTCAAGGAAATGCTGATAGCGCGGCGCCTGGAGGATCAGCTCGGCAAGCGCCGCATCCTGGAGCTTTACCTCAACGTGGCCGAATGGGGCCGCGGCCTCTACGGCGCCGAGGCCGCCGCCCGCGCCTATTTCGGCAAAAGCGCCGCCGAGCTTACGCCGGAGGAAGCGGCCGCCCTGGCCGCGGTGCTGCCCAGCCCGCGCCGTTACAGCCCGGTAAGGGGCACCCGCTTCATGGAGCGCCAGAAGAGCAGGATAGTTTCCAGGATGCGGGCCTCCGGCTACCTGCCGGAGGAGGCGTCCGAAGAAGCGATAGAGGCTTTCACGGAAATAGCGGCGTCTACGGCGCCGCAGGTGGGCCTGAGTTCAGGCCCCGCTATAACTCAATAAAGCCCGGGCAGCTTTTAAGCCGGACCAGACCTACTTGCCGCGGCCTATGCCGGCGGCGGTCAGCGCTTTTTTAAGCGCCTCCCGGTTCTTCTCGGTCAGCGGGGTGAGCGGCAGGCGCGGCTCCGGCAGGCAGAGCCCCAGCAGCGAGGCCGCGTATTTTACCGGTATCGGGTTGGTCTCGGTGAACAGGGATTTTTCCAGCAGGAAAAGATTATGGTGCACGGCCGCGGCGCCGACCGTGTCGCCCTTCAGGAAGAGCTCGCACATGCGCTGCATTTCGGCGGGGGCCACGTTGGAGGTCACGGAGATAACGCCCCGCGCGCCTACCGACATCATGGGCAGGGTCAGCGAGTCGTCGCCGCTCATCACGGCGAAATCCTCGTCGGCCCCGTTGACTATTTCGCTCACCTGGTCGAGGCTGCCTGAGGCTTCCTTGATGCCTATTATGTTGGAGAATTTGCGGCGCAGGCCCAGCGCCGTGGCCGGCAGCATGTTCACGCCGGTGCGCCCGGGGATATTGTAGAGGACGATAGGCAGGCGGGTGGCCTTGGCCAGCTCAGAGAAATGCAGCGTCATACCGTCCTGAGTAGGCTTGTTGTAGTAGGGCACGATGGCCAGAAGGCCGTCTACGCCCAGGGCCGAGACTTTTTTTACCATGGCCGCCGACTTCTCCGTGGAGTTGGTCCCGACTCCGGGGACCACGGGGACTTTGCCTTTCGCGGCCGCTACCACGGCCTTGATGACCGCCAGGTATTCCTCGGGGGCCAGTGTAGCCGCCTCGCCGGTGGAGCCGCAGGGCACCAGGCCGCTGACGCCGCCCTCCACCTGGAACTTTACCACCTTCCTGAGCGATTCGAAATCGACTTTGCCGTTCTTGAACGGGGTGACTATCGCGGTGAAGCAGCCTTTGAGTTTCAGCATTTGATCTCTCCTTCGAATACTATTTTAGCCGGCCCCTGTATGTGTATTTCGGAAGCCCCGGCGCTCGACGGCCGCAGCCAGACAATGAATTTTTCCCCGCTGCGGGAAACCAGTGAAACCGGGGGCCGCACGCGCCCGGACAGCGCCAGCGCTACCGCGCTCGCGGTGAGGCCGGTGCCGCAGGCCAGGGTTTCCCCCTCCACTCCCCTTTCGTAGGTGCGGACGAAAACCCGCCCCTTTTTGATCTGCACGAAATTGACGTTGGTTCCGGCCGGCCCGAAGGCTTTGTCATGTCGTAACGCGGCGCCGAGCCTCTCTACGTCTGTCTTCTCCAGGTCCTTAACCGGTACCACCGCGTGCGGAACGCCGGTATTCAGAAAATGAACCTGTCCGGCGCCGGCCGGGAAATCCCCGCGCAGGCCCAGCTTAACCGCCGGCACGTCGGGCATCCGCATTTTAACTATCCCCGGGCCCATTATCGCGGCGGGCAGATCCCCGGCTATCGTCCGGAGCGTGAAAGCCCTGGCCTTCAGCAGGCCGGAGGCGTAAGCCCACCAGGCCGCGCAGCGGGAGCCGTTGCCGCAGAAGGCCTCGGAGCCGTCGGAATTGAAATAGCGCACGGCCAGAGCGCCGCGGCCGTCCGCGCCGACGTGCAGCAGCCCGTCCGCCCCGACGCCCAGTTTCCTGGCGCAGAGCCTGAGGGCCAGCTTTTTAAGAGCCGCCCCTCCGGGCCGGCCGCCCGCGAGCAGCACGAAATCGTTGCCCGCCCCCGACAGCTTCCAGAATTTTATTTTTTGCACGCGTCCTCCGGACCCGGGGCCGAGCCGTTGAGGAAGGCGCCGGCTATTTTTGAGACGAAGGGTCCGCCCGAGCGCGCCGCGGCAAAATAAGGCGCCGCGGCCGTTTTCTCGCCGAGCGAATATAAGGCCATGCCTTTCACCGCCGAAGCCAGCGGGTCCCCGGCGGCCAGCGCCAGCTCGGCGTCGGCGGCCTCGGCAGCGCGCCGCGGCAGCCCTCCCAGCAGCAGGTAGAGGGCCCGCTCCAGCCGCAGGCGCCTGTTGGATTCGTAGCGCAGCGCGGCGTCGAGGGCCTCTACCGCCTTGTAGTAGTCCCCGCGCCCGGCCCATGCCCTGGCCTCCAGCAGAGGCCAGAGCGCCGACCGCGGGGCGGCGGCCCGGCCTTTGGCGGAAATAAAAGCAGCTCCTCCCCAGTCGCGCTTGCGCAGCAGGCAGCGGGCGTATTCTTCCAGCGCCGGGAGGTCCGCGTAATTCTGCAGCGCCGCGCCTTTGGCGTAGAACTCGGCGGCGCGCGAAAAGAAGCCCAGCGCCGCGTAGGCGCGGGCCAGGCCCAAATTGGCAGGCAGGTCGTCCGGGGACAGGGAGAGCACTTGCAGGAAGAGCGGGGCGGCGTTCTCCGGGAAGCCGGCCTGGTTGTATATCTGCGCCAGGCTCGACGAGAAAAGAGAGTTCTCCGGGTAAAGTCCCAGCGCCACCTTGTAGAAGCTTATCGCCTTGTCGGTAGAGCCCGCGGCCTCGTAGCAGCGCCCCATGTAGCCGTAGGCCTCCTCGCGCATGGCCGCCGGCGGTTTTTCTTTCAGGAAGTTTTCGGAAAGGGCAAGGACCGTAACGCAGTCGCCCCCGTTAAAAGCGGAGCGCATCCCGCCCAGGCTGTCGGCCGCGTTCTTGTCGGAAGAACGGCCGAACAGAAAAGCCTCCGCGGGGGCGGCGGCCAGCAGCAGCAACGCGAAAAGGAGCCTCATAGCTTTTCGGCCATCCTCGGCGCGGAGTAAATCAGCAGCGCCTCGCGGGCCGCGTCCATGCGGCGCGTGGCCTCCACCAGGCCGGTCTCCCCGGCCTCTTCGCACCTGTTAAAATCCGCCACGCCGATATCCCCGACCTCCGGCCTTATCACAAAGCCGGCCTCTTTTTCCGCCGCCCCGGCCAGCAGCGAGCCCCGGATGTCTATCACCTGCAGCAGGGACATCAGCACGTTCTCCGGCATGCGCCCCGACACGGTGCCGGTCACGCTGGCCAGCACCCAGTCCGCGCCCAGCTGTTTGGCCGCGCCTATCGGGATAAAATCCACCACGCCGCCGTCCACCAGGTGGCGGTGCCGGTACTGCACCGGCGCGAAGATGCCGGGCAGGTTGACGCTGGCGCGCACCGCGATAGCCAGCGGGCCCTCGGCGAAGATGATCTTCTCCCCGGTGCGCAGGTCCATGGCCGAGCAGGCGAAAGGTTTTTTCAGCCCCTCGAAGGTCTGGCCGCCCAGCCTGCCCTCGATAAAATTGGTGATATGCGTGGGGGTTATCAGCCTGTCGGTCATCAGCAGGCTGATCATTTTTATGCTCGTGAAATCTCTGGAAATCTTGAGCTCCGCGGCCTCCCGCCCGAAGTCCCAGATCTCCGAGACCGGGGTGCCCGCGGCGTAGAGGGAGCCTATCACCGAGCCCATGGAAGTGCCCGAGACATAATCCACCGGGAAGCCCGTGTATTCCAGGGCTTCCAGCACCCCGGCGTGGGCGAAGCCGCGGGCGCCGCCGCCCGAAAGGGCCAGCCCTACCGAGGGCCGGGCGGGCGGTTTGGAGGAGGCCAGCCGGGTCCACAGGGCCTCGCGCAATATCTCGTCGTCCGTCTCGCCGGCGGCTGACGGCGCGGAGGAGGAAGCCCCCGGCCCGGCCGCCTGAGCTGAAGCCCCGGGGCATAGCGCGGCGGCGAACAGTAGTATGGTCAGAAAGAAACGCATGTTAAATCCTGGGCGGCGTCACCTGGAGAAATCCCGGCCCCGGGCCCACTCCAGCTTTATGCGGGCCAGCAGCTGCGCGTAGACGGCGGCCGCGTGCCGCTCTTCCAGCTCGCTGAGCGCGCAGAGGGCGCGCAGCGCCGGCAGGGACGGCTTGGCGGTCCGCGCGGCGGCCTCATAGCCTTCCTTCAGGCGGCTGAATTCCTCGCCGAGCCTGGCGGCCTCCTCCTGCCTGGCGGCCGACTCTTTGTGCGCGGAGACTATCTCGAAGCGTATCCTGTCCTGCAGCTCGGCGCGCTTCAGCTCGCCCTGCCGCTGCTGGGCCCGGCGCTGCTGCACCTGCGTCCAGATGTCGTAGGAAAGCGGGAAGTGGATGGCGATGGAAGCCAGCCAGCTGCCCGTGCGCTCCGCGGACTCCATCATGGAGGAAAACCTGTAGGCGTTCACGTCGTAGCTCGCGCCCAGGTAAATGGTGGGATAGCGGCGTATCATGGCCATGTTCACCGCTATGTCGTCCATCTGGGCCTTGTACAGCTCGCTCTTCAGTTCGGAGCGGGCCTCCATGGCCGTGACCAGGCTGCTGCCCGTCCCGCTCTCCACGGGAATCACCTCGAACCTGCCGTCGGCCTCCACGGGGTGGCCGGGCTCCCGGTTCATCACCTTCAGCAGTTCCGTGTTCGACGCCTCAAGCGCGCCCTCGGCCTGGCGGTTGCGGCCGGTAAGCCCGGAAACGAGGATGGCGGCCTCCAGCTCTTCGAAGGCGTCTTTGGGCAGCTGCGCGGCCTGCGCGCGTGCGCGGGCCAGCCAGTAAGACGTAGCTTCCTTCAGCCGGCGCTGATATAAAAGAGTGTAAAAAGCCTTCTTCGCCGCCAGCGCGGCGTCGGACCTGACGGTTTCAAAGTTAACCTTCGCCTGGTTATGGGAGGTCTTCGCCAGCTTCAGCGTGTTGCTGTTCTTGCCGCCGGTATAGAGCGGCTGCAGGGCCTGAGCCCGCAGGCTGTAGAAGGAGTTGCCCGCTGCTGGGTCTACGTAGCGGTCCCCCAGGTCTGAGCCGAGCAGGGCCGGGTATTCCAGGTCGAGGCGGCTCAGCGTGCCCGACAGCGACAATTGCGGCAGCGCCATGAAGCGGGCCTCCCGGACGCGCTGCCTCGCTATGATGATGTCCTGCTCCGCCGCCAGGGCGGCGGGGCTGTTCTTTACGGCTATCGCCGCGGCTTGTTCTATGGTAACGGCTTCGCCGTTCTTTTGTGCCGCTGCCGGCCCGGCGGCCAGCGCCAGGGCCAGAGCGGCGGCTAAGGATCTCATATCTTGAACTTGGGCATTATTTCCGCTACCTTGGCTTTTACCGCCGCGGCCTTTTCGGCGGACGGCCCGCCCTCGTCGGCCGCGCGCAGCTGTTCATATTCTTTCACTACCTCGTTGACCGCCCCGACCATGTTGTTGAAGTGGTCCTGCAGGTCGGTCAACTGGTCGCCCTGGCGCAGGTAGACGCGGTGCGTCAGGTCGCCCTCGGCCACGGTGGAACAGCTCTTCTCGAACTTGAAGATGGGCCCGGCCATGCGGTGCGAAATGACGGCGGCCACGATGGTCACGACGACCATGTACATGACGATCTTTATCGCGAACAGCGGCGCCATCTGCTTGATAATGTCCAGCAGCGGCATCAGGTACGGGTTCTCGTTGACCACCTTGGACACGGTCCAGATCGCCTCCAGGCCGAAAACGAGGAAGGCCAGAAGCACGCTGAAGAAGATCAGCGCCATGTAGCGGTACTGCAGGTGCTTCTTTATCAGTATGGTCTTGCGCTGGAACTGCGCCGGCGCCTTAGCTTGAGTATTTTCAGTCATAAAACCCCTTAAACTGTCTGCTGGTCCCCGCGTTAAGGGGTTTGGAAGGTGAGGAACTCCGCCTTCCAAAACCCCGTAACCGCCGGGCTGTTTTAGAACAGCACTTCCATCAGGTCGAACCATTCCTTGGACACGGTCTTGAGCTCGCCGGTGGCCTTCGCCAGGGGCACTCCGACCACGTTATTGCCGACGAGGGCGCTCATCTGCCCCCACTGCCCGTCGCGCACCAGCTCCGCGGCCTTGATGCCCACGCGGGTGCCGAGGATGCGGTCGAAGAGCGTCGGCGCCCCGCCGCGCTGCAGGTGGCCTATCACGGCCGAGCGGGTCTCGAAACCGGTCTGCTTCTGGATGAAGCCGGCGATATGCTCGCCCATGCCGCGGTCCTTGAGGATGTGGTGGCCGAACTGGTCGAGCTCGTGCTTGTTCTCGTCGGCCTTCTCGGCCGGCAGCACGGAGGCCTCGCTGGTGACCACCAGCGCGAAGCGCTTGCGGGCGTAGGCGGCCTTGATCTTCTCTATCATCTCTATCGTGTTGATCTTGCGCTCGGGCAGGCAGACGTAGTCCGCGGCGGAGGCTATGCCGGTGAACAGCGCCACCCAGCCGGCGTGGCGGCCCATCACCTCGAGCACCATCACGCGGCGGTGGCTGCGCCCGGTGTCTATCAGCGCCTCGGCGCCCTCCATGGCCTTGGTCACGGAGGTATCGAAACCGAAGGTGTAGTCGGTCGCGTTCAGATCATTGTCCATGGTCTTGGGCACGCCTACGACATTGAGCTTGTGCTCGCCGTAGAGGCGGGTGGCCACGCCCAGCGTGTCCTCGCCGCCCATCGCCACCAGGGCGTGGAGGCCGAGCTTCTTGAAATTAGCCAGGCATTTCTTCACGTTGGCCTCTTCCTTGAACGGGTTGGTGCGGGAGGTGCCCAGCATCGTGCCGCCCTTCATGATGGCGTACTCCACCGTCTCGCGGTCGAGCGGCATGGTGACGCCGTTCACCAGGCCCTTCCAGCCGTCCTGCAGGCCCACGCACTGGTAGCCGAACTTCTCCGCGGCGTACACGCAGCCGCGGATGGCCGGGTTGAGCCCGGGGCAGTCGCCGCCGCCGGTTAAAATTCCTATCTTCTTTTTCATGTTGTCTCCTTTGAGGTTAAGTTAAAAACTGGTGGTGTAGCGCATCTGGGCGATGCGCTCGGCCTTGCGGTCCTCGCCGTTGGAGAATTCCCCGGTGCGGCCTATGCCGCGCACGGCCATGTCCAGCTGGAAATACGGCGTCACGTAGAAGCGGATGCCGGAGTTGAAGCGCTTGGGGTCGTCCTCGTGGAACATGTTGTCCAGTTCCAGCATGAAGGCCACCTTGTCCTCCAGCGTGTAGTTGAGGCCGAGGAAGGCGAACAGGTAGTTCTTGTCGAAATCGGAGACGTTGAAGCCGCCGTGCAGGGCCAGGCCGGGCACGCCGATCTCCTTGGAGCCCACCAGGTAAAGGCCCTTGCCCTTCTCCAGGTATTTCTTGTCGACCGGGTCGTAATAGTAGCCCTGCCCGTCGTAGCCTACCGCCACCGCCGGGATGTAATAGCCGCCGTCGAAGAAGCGGAATTTCACCTGTATCTCCGGGCGGCGCATTTTTACCGGCGAATCCGAGCCGACCAGCCTGTCCACGGTCATGGAGGCGCCGAGGTTCAGGCGCTCCTGCACGCCGAAGTTGAGGCCGCCCTGTACGCCGCCGCCTGAATAAAAGCGGGTCTTGAGCATGAAGCCGTAATAGTCCAGTATGCCCGCGGTCGGGATGTCTATCATCTCCACGTCGGGGACCACCACGGCCTCCCCCCCGTCCTTGTCCTTGGCGGCCAGCGGGAACGCCGGGGCCAGCAGCAGCAGCGCTATCACAACTTTAAGTTTTTTCATCTTTCCTTCCTTGAATGTCAGTCAATACCGAAAATCAGGGCGCGAGCGCGGCCTTCACCTTGGACTCTATGTCCTCCAGGGAAAACGGCTTCTGCACCACGTCGTTGGCGCCGCTGAGCAGGGCTATCCCCTTTTCGCTGGCGGTGTCGCGGGAGGTCATGATTATTATCTTGGGGGCCTCGGTGCCCAGGCGCGAGGAGATCTCGCTGGCCACGTGGTAGCCGTCTATATAGGGCATCATCACGTCGAGCAGCACCAGGTCGAACTTCTCCGTTTCCGCCGCCTGCAGGGCGTCCTTGCCGTTGACCTTCGCGGTCACGTCGTAGCCCTGCCCCCGGAAAAAGGATTCCAGCAGGTCTATCAGGTCCGGGTCGTCATCCGCTATCAGAATCCGCTTTCGACTTTCCATGTCTTGTCTCCCACCAGTCTGTCTATCTCGCGCAGCAGGGCGTCGCTGAGCGCCACGCGCTCAGTGGTCTCTATCATGTAGGTGCCGCGCCCCTTGGTGTTCACCTGGAAATACACCGGGCACATGCCGTGGTTTTTGCCGAGCGCCGTCTTCAGCTCGTGCAGCTGCTTCTCGTCGAAGAGCAGGCCCTCCGGCAGGCTGATCAGCAGGCCGCGGGCCCACTTGTTCATCGCGTCGAAGAGGCTGTAGGCCTCCTCGGCTATCAGCTCGTAGTTCTGTTCTCCGAAATCGGATTTCTGCACCTTGCCGGCCACCACCACCACTTTATTGAGGCCCAGCTGGGGGCCGTAGATCTTGTATTTCTTGGGGAAGAGGCAGACGCCTATATTGCCGGTCAGGTCCTCCACCTCGAACTTGGCCATGGCCTCGCCGGTCTTCTTGGTCTGCATGTTCTTGAACTGCGAGACGATGCCGGCCACGCGCACCATGGCGCCCTCGGCGAAGCCGCCGGCAAGCAGTTTGTCCACCTGCGCGTTCGAGACCATGCCGAGGTGGCGCCGGTAGCTGTTGAGCGGGTGGCCCGAGAAATAGAAGCCCAGCACCTCGTGCTCGTTCTTGAGCAGCGTGTGCTCGTTCATCACGGGCTCGGCCTTCTTCTCCTCGCCGAAGAGCATGGTCTGGTTGCAGTCGCGGTTCTTGCCGCCGCAGAAGGCCTCCACGGCCTCCGTAGCCCTGGTGCGGGAGATCTCCGGCTTTTCCGCGGGGTAGAAGCAGTCGAAGCAGCCGCCCTTGGCCATCGACTCTATGACCCGCTTGTTGAGCTGCTTGGAGTCCACGCGCAGCGTGAACTCCTCGAAAGAGCGGAACGGGCCGTTCTTGGCGCGCTCGGCCACGATGGCCTCCACGACGCCCTCGCCCACGTTCTTCACCGCGGTCAGCGCGAAGCGGATGGCCGGCTTGCCGCTGTGGTCCTCTATGGAAAATTTCTTGAACGAGCGGTTCACGCTGGGCCCGGCTATCTCTATCTCCATGTCCTGGGCCTCGCCGATGTAGGTGACCAGCTTGTTCTCCTTCTCCTCGGAGTTGACGGCGCTCTTGCCGATCTCGCTCGTGAGCAGGGCGGCCATGAACTCCACCGGGTAGTTGGCCTTCAGCCAGGCCGTATGGTAGGCCACCAGGGCGTAGGCGACCGAGTGGGACTTGTTGAAGCCATAGCCCGCGAATTTCGCCATGTCGTCGAAGATCTTGCTGGAGAGCTTATTGGGGATGGCGTGGTGCTGCTTGGACTGGTCCACGAACTTCACGCGCAGCTTCTCCATGACGTCGAGTTTCTTCTTGCCCATGGCCTTGCGGAAATCGTCGGCCTCGCTGGGCGTGAACTTGGCCAGGCTCTTGGAAATTTCCATCACCTGCTCCTGGTACACCATGGTGCCGTAGGTGTCCTTGAGGATCGGCTCCAGCAGGGGGTGGTCGTAGACTATCTTCTTGCGGCCGTGCTTGCGCTCGACGAACATCTCGAGCATGCCGCTCTCTATCGGGCCTGGGCGGTACAGCGCCACCAGGGCGGCGATGTCGCTGAAGGCCGTGGGCTTGAGGCCCTTCACCAGCTTCTTCATGCCCTCGCTTTCCAGCTGGAACACGCCGGTGGTCTTGCCTTCGCACAGCAGGTCGAAAGTTTTCTTGTCGTCCATCTGCACGGAGTAGATGTCGAACGTTTCCTGGCCGGGCAGCTTGCGGATGAACTCGGAAGCCGTCTCTATGATGGTCAGCGTGCGCAGGCCGAGGAAGTCCACCTTCAGCATGCCCAGGGCGCCGAGCATGTTGCCGTCGTACTGCGTGGTGATGACGTCCTTGTTGTTGCGGTTGGCCAGCGGCACGTAGTCGGTGACGTCGTCCTTGGAGATCACCACGCCGGCCGCGTGCACTCCGGTCTGGCGGCGCAGCCCCTCCACCTTGAGGGCGATGTCGAACATCTTCTTGATCTTGGGGTCGCGCTGGTATTCCTTGAGCTCGTTGACCTCGTTCAAGGCCTTGAAGAGGGTGGTGCCCAGGTCGGACGGCACCAGCTTGGCGATGGCGTTGACGTCGGAGAGGGGAATGCCCATCACGCGGCCCACGTCGCGCACGGCGCTCTTGGCCTTTATGGTGCCGTAGGTGATGATGTTGGCCACGCGGCTGGCGCCGTATTTCTCGCGGACGTACTGCACCACCTTCTCGCGGCCGTCGTCGGAAAAGTCGATGTCGAGGTCGGGCATGCTCTTGCGGCCCGGGTTGAGGAAGCGCTCGAACAGCAGGGAGTTGGGCAGCGGGTCCACGCGGGTGATGTCGAGCGTGTAGGCCACCAGCGCGCCGGCGCCTGAGCCGCGGCCGGGGCCCACGGGCACGCCGATGCTGCGGCCGTGGTTGATGAAATCCATGACGATCAGGAAGTAGCTGGAGAAGCCCATCTTCTTGATGGTATCCAGCTCGAACTCGAGGCGCTTGCGGTAGTCGTCCCCGGCGTTCGGGACTTTCTTCTTGAGGCCGGCGTCGCAGAGGTCCTTGAGATAATAGTAGTCTCCATCCCCTTCCGGGTGCTTCTCTTTATACGCCGGAGGGATATCGAAGGCCGGCAGGTGCAGCTTGCTGGTGTCGATCTTTATATTGCACTGCTCGGCTATGACGAGGGTGTTCTTTATAGCTTCGGGGGTGTGCGAGAAGAGCCTGATCATCTCTTCGGGGGATTTGTAATAGAGCTCGTGCTGGGTCTGCCTCATCCGGTCGGGGTCGTCGAGCGTCTTGCCGGTGGAGATGCAGACATGGGCTTCGTGGGCTTCCCAGTCCTCTTTTTTCTGGTAGTGGCAGTCGTTGGTGGCCACGAGCGGGATGCCGGTGCGCTTGGCGACCTCGATCAGGCCGGCCATCGCGGCCTGCTCCTCGGGGATGGTGTGGTCCATCAGCTCGAGGTAGAAATTTCCCCGGCCGAGGATGTCGTTGTACTCGGCGGCCATTTTCACGGCCTCGTCTATCTTGCCCTCGGCGCAGTTGCGGGCGATATGGGACTTGAGGCAGCCGGACAGGCAGATGAGGCCGTCGGCGTGTTTGGCGAGCAGCTCGGAATCTATGCGGGGGTCGTGGTAGAAGCCCTCGAGGAAGGAGTTGGAGACCATCTTCATCAGGTTGCGGTAGCCGGCCTCGTTTTTGGCGAGGACGGTCATGTGGCCGTTGTCGCGGCGGCTGGTGCCCTTGTCGCGGTCCTTGCGGGAGCCGCGGGTGACGTAGCATTCGCAGCCGATGATGGGCTTCAGGCCCGCCGCGTTGGCCATGAAGTAGAACTCCATGGCGCCGTACATGTTGCCGTGGTCGGTGATGGCGAGGGCGTTGCCCTTCTGGGCGCCAAGGCCCTTGAGGAATTCGGAGGGATTGCCGTGGCCGTCAGAAAGGCGCAGCATGCCGTCAAGCAGCGAGTACTCGGAGTGGTTGTGAAGATGTATGAATTCAGGCGCCATGTAAATAGAAAAGCCCGCGGAAACCGGCCGCAGGCTTTAATTATATAAATTAAAGAGCACCTTATGGAATTTTCCGCCCTGGAAAGGCGTTTTCAGGCGCCGCGGGGCTCAGGGGCCGGTTTGCAGGAGAAACCTGAACAGCGCGGGGACCTGCCCGGCCCAGTATTTTTCGCTGTGCCGGGCGCCCTGGTCCTCGACATAAACAAGGTCCTTGTTCTCTGCAAAGCCCTTGCCGAGCAGCCGGGAGCGCAGACCGCGGGCCTGTTCCAGGGGGTCAGGAGCGGAGCTGTTCCCCTCCTCCGTCCCCATGCTGAGCCAGATCTTCATCTTGCCGGCGGCCGCCTTCTTGCCTGCCAGCGCGGGCAGGGCGCCGTCCGCCCAGTACAGCGACGGGGAAAGAGCTCCCGCCCTGGAAAAGACCTTCGGATATTCAAGCAGCAGGTACAGCGAGATGACGCCGCCGAGCGAAGAGCCAGCCGTAGAAGTGTTATTCCTGTCCTTAAGGGTGCGGTAAGCGCCATCGATGAACGGCTTTACTTCTTTTACTATGAATTTGGCGTAGTCCCGCCCTTTTCCTCCGCCGCGCGCTCCGTCGCGGTGCGGCGTGTATTCGGCCAGCCGGTCGCCGGTATTATACACCCCCACCACGATGGCCTCCAGGGAGGGATCCTGCGCCGCAAGGGCCGCCGCGGCCTCGTCCGCCCCCCACTCCTCGCCGATGAAGGCGGTGGCCTTGTCGAAGAGATTCTGCCCGTCGTGCATGTAGATCACGGGGTAGCGTTTTTCCTTGGACGCCGCGTACGAGGGAGGCAGCCAGACCGCCAGCGTCCGCTTGTTTTTAAGGGCGCGGGAGTAAAAGTCCTTATGATACAGCAAGGTCCCGGTCACCGTGCGCTGCTCAGGCAGGTACGGCTTCTTGTCCGCCCAGTTCAGTATCGTGTCGCTGATCTCGGCGGAGGCCAGGGGCGTGAGGCGCCTGTTCTCCAGTTCGGAGAAATCAGCGCCTTTCTCTACCGTGTCCCAGTTTCCCCGCGTGTATTTATATTCCAGGGAAGCGCCGGCCCTGACTTCCAGGTCCAGGCTGTGGACGCCGTCTTTTTTTACCAGCCTCACCAGGCCCGGGTTCCAGTTCCCAAGCTCCGGGCAGTTGCCCGCTATGAAAAGAACGTCGTACTCCGGGGTATCCGCCGGAGCGGCCGCCTTTATGTTCAGTTTAACCGTCTCCTGCGCGCGCCCGGCCCCCCCTGCGCAGAGCAGCAGGCCCAGCGCCAGGATAGTCCTGACCGCTATGCCGGCCCGACCGCTTGAAATTTTAGCCATATAATATGCCGCCCCCGAAAAAGCATTAACTCATGACCGCCGTCTAAATTATATAATTTACCCAATGGGTAAACCCGCCGCGCATCCTTATACCGAGAAAAAGCATAAAAGGCGGCTTGTCTTTTCAGGGACCGTCAATTTCAGGGCCGATACCGTGACGCTGCCGAACGGGAAGCGGTCCACCAGGGAATTCGTGGACCATCCCGGGGCGGTGGCTGTGCTGCCGGTGCTGCCCGACGGGCGCATAATTTTCGTGCGGCAGTTCCGCTATCCCGTCGGCGTGGCCACCCTGGAGATCCCCGCCGGCAAGCTCAACTCCGCCGCCGACAAGCCGCTCGCCCGCGTCAAGGCCGAGCTAAAAGAAGAGACCGGCTATACCGCGGCCTCCATCAAGCCCCTGCTTTCCTACTGGCCCACCCCGGCCTTTTCCACCGAAGTCCTGCATGTCTTCACGGCCACCGGCCTGCGCGGCGGCAAGCCCGAGCCCGACGAGGACGAGTTCCTCACCCTCGAGACCATCCCCTTTGAAAAAGCCTGGCGCATGGTGCTTACCGGCCGCATCCGCGACTCCAAAACGGTCATCGCCCTGCAGGCCTGGAAAATAAAACTCCTGGAGAAAAAATGAAATTCGACAATATCGACGAGCTTTGCGTGAACACCCTCAGGACCCTGTCCATAGACATGGTGGGCCAGGCCGACTCCGGCCACCCCGGCCTGCCCCTGGGCGCGGCCCCGCTGGCTTACTCCGTCTGGTCGGGCCACCTTAAATTCTCTCCCTCCGACCCGGCCTGGTTCGACCGGGACCGTTTCGTACTGTCGGCGGGCCACGGCTCGTCGCTGCTCTATTCCATACTGCACATGTACGGCTACGGCCTCAAGCTGGACGACCTGAAGGCCTTCCGCCAGCTCGACAGCCTCACGCCGGGCCACCCCGAATACGGCCACACCAAAGGCGTGGAGATGACCACCGGCCCGCTGGGCCAGGGCTTCGCCTCCGCCGTGGGCCTGGCCCTCGCCGAAAAGCTGATGGGCGAAAAGCTCAACACTCCGGAATTCCAGCTGGTGGACCACAACACCTACATCCTCTGCGGCGACGGGGACCTGATGGAGGGCGTCTCCTACGAGGCCGCCTCGCTGGCCGGCACGTGGAAGCTGGGCAAGCTGATCTGCCTCTACGACTCCAACGGCATCACCATAGAAGGCTCCACGGGGCTCGCCTTCACCGAGGACGTGAAGAAGCGCTTCCTCGCGCAGGACTGGCAGGTGATAGAAGTAGAAAACGGCAACGACCTGGCCGAACTGGACGCGGCCCTGAAGAAGGCTAAGCGGGAAACCGAAAAACCCTCGATCATCATCGCCAGTACACATATCGGCTTCGCCAGCCCCAAGCAGGACAAGAACTCGGTGCACGGCGAGCCGCTCAAGCCCGACGAGATCCTGGCCACCAAGAAGGCGCTCGGCTGGCCTTCCGAAGAGTCCTTCTTCGTGCCCGAAGAGGCCAGGGCCCGCTTCGCCGAGCAGGCCGAGGCCGGCGAGCGCGACAAGAAGCGCTGGCTGAAGCTCTGGAAAAATTATTCCGAAGCCAACCCTGAAAAGGCTGAGCTCGCCAAAGCCATGCTGGGCCGCGAGATCCCCGACGACCTGTTCAACCCCGAGGCGTCCTTCTTCGACAAGCCCGTGGCCACGCGCGAGGCCGGCGGCAAGGTGATAAACCTCATGGCGGAGCGGCTGCCCGGCCTGACCGGCGGCTCGGCCGACCTGGGCCCTTCCACCAAAACTGACTTCACCAAAGAACCGGCGCGCACGCTGCATTTCGGCATCCGCGAGCACGCGATGGGCTCGATACTCAACGGCCTGGCCCTGCACGGCGGGCTCATCCCCTTCGGGGCCACCTTCCTGGTCTTCTCGGACTACATGCGCCCGGCGCTGCGCCTGGCCGCGGTCATGCAGACCCCGGCGGTGTTCGTGTTCACGCACGACAGCATCGGCGTGGGCGAGGACGGCCCCACGCACCAGCCCGTGGAGCACCTGATGAGCCTGCGCCTGATACCGGGCCTGCTGGTGCTGCGCCCGGCCGACGCCTGGGAAACCCTTTACGCGTGGGAAACGGCGGTGCGCTCCAAGCGCCCGGCATGCCTGGCGCTGTCGCGGCAGAAGCTGCCGCTGATGACGCAGTACCGCGAAAAGATAGCCGCGGGCCTGAAGCGCGGCGCCTACCTGCTGCGCGGCCCGTCCATCGTCCCGTCGGTGGAGCTCGCCGGCTCCGGCTCCGAAGTGGCGCTGCTGTTCGAGGCCGCCGCCCTCCTGGAGAAGGAAGGCATAGGCGCGCGCATAATCTCCGTCCCGTCCTTCGAGCTCTTCAACGAGCAGGACAAAGCCTACCGGGATTCGGTCTTCATTCCCGAGCTGCCCAAGGTGGCGGTTGAGGCGGGGCGCGGCGCCGGCTGGAAGGAGTTCATCGGCGGCGACGTGGAAGTCCTCGGCGTGGAAAGCTTCGGCAAGTCGGCCCCTGCGGGCCAGGTTTACGCCGCGCTGGGCCTGACTCCCCAGAAAATTGCCGACGCCGCCAAGAAGCTTATAAAAGGCTGATCCGGTTCCCCAGCGGAAACCGGGCACAGGGGGTACAATGCATTCTATCGCTATTGCTGGCATGGGCCGCATGGGTTCCAACATGGCCCGCCGCCTCATCGCCAAGGGGATAAAGCCTCACGTCTGGAACCGCGAGCCGGGCAAGCTGCCCGCCCTGGCCGCCGCCGGCGCCGTCACCGCGGCGACCCTAACGGAACTGACCGCCGGGATGAAAGGCCCGCGCGCCGTCTGGATGATGATCCCGGCCGGCGAAGCCACGGAGAAACTTTTCCTCGGCCTGCTCTCCTCCCTGGAAAAAGGAGACCTGATAATTGACGGCGCCAACGGCCACTGGCGCGACGCCGCGCGGCGCGCCGAAAAAGCCGCCGTCGCCGGAATTGAATTCCTGGACGCCGGTGTCTCAGGCGGGATCTGGGGCCTGGCCAACGGCTACTGCATCATGACCGGCGGCCCCGAAGCGGCTTTCAGAAACGCTGAACCTTTCCTCAAGGCCCTCTGCCAGGAGGGCGGCTACATGCATTGCGGCGCGCCCGGGGCCGGCCACTTCACGAAGATGGTGCATAACGGCATAGAATACGCCATGATGGAGGCTTACGGCGAGGGCTTCGAACTGCTGAAGGCCTCCCCCTTCGGCAAAATGGACCTGGCCTCGCTGGCCCGCGTGTGGAACCGCGGCAGCGTGGTCCGCTCCTGGCTGCTGGAGCTCGCGCAGAACGCCTTCGACAAGGACCCGGGCCTGGACAAGGTTCCCGGCGTGGTGCCGGATTCCGGGGAAGGCCGCTGGACGGTGGAGGAAGCCGCGCGCCTGGGCGTGCCGCTGCCGGCCATCTCGGTCTCGCTCTTCAAGCGCTTCCGCTCCCAGATGAAAGACTCCTTCGGGGACCGCCTCTCGGCCGCGCTGCGGCGGGAATTCGGCGGGCACGAGCTGAAAAAATGACGGAGACCCTCGGCTACTGCGAGGAGCTGCGCCCCGAGGCCTGCGGCTTCGTCCTTTTCGGCGCCACCGGCGACCTGGCCGCCAGGAAGATAATCCCGGCGCTGTTCGGCCTCTGCGAAAAAAAACTCGCTCCCTCTAATTTCTACATACTGCTGGCCGCGCGCACCCCGCTGGACCGCCCCGCCCTGGAAACCCGCCTGTGGGAGATCCTGGCCGGCGCGGGCTTGGCCCCTGCCCCGGCGGCCTTCGCCGCTTTCCTCGGGCGGTTGGAGTACCTGCGCGCGGATTACGCCAGCCCGTCCTTTTTCAGCGCGCTCTCGGCGCGCCTGGCCGCGCTGGACGCGGCGCGCGGCATAAAGAACAAGCGCCTCTTCTACCTGGCCACCCCGCCGGAGGCCTTCGGCCCCATTACGGCCAGCCTGAAAGACCGCGGGCTGATCGCCGACCCCGCGGACTGCTCCTGCTGGTCCAGGCTCATAATCGAAAAGCCTTACGGCTCAAGCCTGGAAAACGCGCTCGCCCTCGACGCCGGCCTCAAGGACTCCCCGGCCGAAAAGCAGGTTTACCGCATAGACCATTTCACCGGCAAGGAGACCGTGCAGAACGTGCTGGCGCTGCGCGCGGCCAACCGGGTCTTCGACGCCACCTGGAACCGGGAGTTCGTGGACCACGTGCAGATCACGGCGCTCGAAGAGCTCGGCGTGGAAGGCCGGGCCGCCTTCTTTGAAAAGACCGGACTGGCCCGCGACATGATGAGCCACCTGCTGCAGCTCGCCGCGATAACCGCCATGGACCTGCCCGACACCTTCCGCGACGCCGATTTCAGGACGGAGAAGCGCAAATTCTTTGAAAGCATACGCCCGCTGTACAAGGACGAAGCCCTGGGCCGGGCCGTGCGCGGCCAATACGCCGGCTACCGCTCGGAACCCGGGGTCGCCCCGGGCTCGGCGGCGGAAACCTTCCTGGCCTTCAGGTTCTTCGTCGACAACGACCGCTGGCGCGGCGTGCCTTTTTACGTCCGGGCCGGCAAGAAGGCCGGCCCCAAGAAGACCAGCATCGACATCGTCTACCGCAAGCCGGAGCGCGGCGTCTTCAGCAGGATGGATATAGGCTGGCCCAACGTTTTTTCCTTCGCGATACAGCCGGGTGCCGCGGTGACCTTCTCGCTTATCGGCAAGCACCCGGGCCCCAGGCTCTGTTTCGCGCCGGGCTCGATGACCCTGGAGTACCGCGGAGAGCCGGGGGCCGCGGCCCCTTCGGATTACGAGCGGCTGCTGCTGGAGGCCATGGCCGGCGACCAGACGCTGTTCCTCAGCTCTTTTGAAACCCGCTTTCTCTGGGAGTTCCTCTCCCCGCTGCTGGCCGCCTGGGCGGGTAAGCCCGGCGACTGCCCGCTGCACCCCTACGCAGACGGCACCCCCGGCCCGGCCGCCGCGGCCGAGCTGATAAAGAAAGACGGGAGGAGCTGGCTTTGAAGCGCGAGATCAGGCGGTTCAGGACGGCCTCGGCCATGGCGGCTTTCGCCGCGGGGATCTTTAAGAAGGCCCTGTTGAAGAAGCCCGGCCTTTTCACCGCGGCGCTGCCCGGCGGCAGCACGCCCCTGCCGCTTTTCGACCTGCTGGCCGGCATGGAGCTGCCCTGGGACAGGGCTGTTTTCCTGATGACCGACGAGAGGCTGGTTTCGGCCTCCTCCCCGCGCAGCAACTTCGGCGCCGCGGCGGCCAGGTTCTTCTCCAGGGTAAATATCCCGCGGCGCAATCTGCTGCGCGCGGAGGCCCGGGATTTTTCCCGCAGGCTGGCGGCCGCGGCCCCGGGCGGCAGCCCCGACCTGGTCGTGCTGGGGCTGGGCGCCGACGGCCACACGGCCTCGCTTTTCCCCGGCTCCCCGGCGCTGAAGAATACCTCCCCGGCCTCTTTTGTTACCGCGCCGCCCGGAGTGCAGACCCGACGGCGCGTAACGCTCACCCTTAAAACCATAAACGGCGCCCCGCTGGTGATCCTGATGGCCGCCGGGGCGGGCAAGAAGGAAATGTTCGCCAGGGCCGCGGCCGGGGATAAAAAAATCCCCGCCGGGCTTTTAAACCCGCGCGGGAAGCTCTACCTGCTCTACAGCCCTAAAGAATAGCTCAGACGGCCCGGGCGCGGCGCAGCCCCCAGAGCGAGGCGGCGGCGAACAGCAGCGCCGGGGCCAGGCCCGCCGCGTAAGGGGGCAGCAGCTCCGCCTTGCCGGCCTCCTGCGACAGTATGATCACCGCCCAGAAGAAGAAGCCGACACCCACCGCGAGGCCGAAGCTGAAATACCGGTTATTTTTTTTCGCCAGCAGCACCATGGCCGCGCCTATCAGCGCCATGGCCAGGTTGGACAGCGGCGCCGCCAGCTTCACCCACAGCAGCGTCCGCTCGGCGGCGGCCGGGGCGCCTACCGCCTCGAGGCGGCGCACCCTGCGCAGCACCTCGGCCGAGGAAACCCCGTCGGGCACCAGCTTCTCGAGCACCAGGTCTTCCGGCCGCACGGAAACGGCGGACTGGTACTCTTTAAATTTGGAGACGGCCGGCTTGTCGTCCCCGGCGTATTTTATGGTCACGCCGTCGAAGAAATCCCAGCGGCCCGCGCCCTGGCGCCAGACGGCCGAAGCGGCGTTGATCTCCAGCGCCAGGCGCCCGGCTTCGTAAACGCTGACTATTACCTTCAGCATCTCCCGCCGGCGCCCGTCGAAGACGTGCGCCGTGACGAAAGTTTCGTCGCCCGCCGAGAAAACCACGTCCTTCCTGACCAGGCGCTGCCAGTCGTCGCGGCCGCGCATCTTGCCCTCGAACAGGTACTCCGAACGCATGTACAGCTCCGGCGCCGCGGTTTCCTGCAGCAGGAACTGCCCCGCCCCGGCCAGCAGCGCGCAGGCCAGCAGCGGCTTGATCATGTCGAAGGGGCGCCAGCCGCCGGCCAGGCCGGCCTTCCACTCCCCCCTGGACATCATGCCGCCCAGCGTGAACAGCACCGCCAGCAGCGTGGCGATGGGCGTCATCTTGACGATGAAATAGGGCGCCTGGTAGAGGATATACTTTATAAAGAGCCCGGCGCCGGCCCCGCTCTTCATGAAGAAATTCAGCTTGTCAAAAAGGCTGCCGAAGATCAGCAGCAGGCAGAAAACCCCCAGCCCGAAGCCGAAAGGGGCCCAGAAACTGCGAGCGATATACCGGTAGAAAGTCTTGTTCATCAGCCGTTATTTAGCGTAAAGATTGCGTTTCCACAGCCACGCCCCGGTCCCCCCGGCCAGCAGGGCCGGCGCGAAAATGGCCCACGGGAAAAGCCCGGGATATTTCCGCGAAAGCACCATGCCGCTCACCGTGAGGCCGTAATAAAAGAAGATTATCAGCAGGCTCAGGCCGAACCCGGCCGAGCGCCCGCGCTTGTCCAGCGCCACGCCCAGCGGGGCGCCGACGAGGAAGAACACCAGCGGGGCCAGCGCCAGCGCGAACCGCGAGGCGGCTTCGATGCGGTACTTCGCCGCGGTCTGCGGGTCCGGCACGCCCGCCTTCAGCCGGGCCAGCAGGCCGGAAGTGGAGATCTCCCGCTGGTTCAGCTTGCGGCCGGCCGAGCTTTCGCTGAAAAAGGGCAGCAGCGTCTTGTAAGAGGTGAAGCGCCCGTAAAGTATCTTCTCGGGATCTTTGGCGTCGGTCTGGCTGAGCTGGCCGTCGTCGAGTTCCAGCTCCAGGCCGCTTTCGCCGGCCTTCCGGTAACGGCCCGCCGAGGCGCTGATCTTGTTGACGAAAGCCGGCGCCCCGCCCTTGTTTATCCTGCGCAGCAGCTTCACGCCCCGCATCTCGCCGGAAAGGGCGTTCACCCCGTCGGCGTACAGCGTCCATTCCGAGATCTGCTGGAAGGTGCGCGGCTTCAGCTCTATCTTGGTGACCCGGTTGATCATCGAGATCATGTAATCGGTGGAGCGCTTCAGGGACTTGGGGCCGAGCCAGTTGTTAACGAGCAGCAGCAGCAGCGAGGACAGCAGCGCGGCGTAGAACACGCAGGAAAGTATCTCGTAGAAAGAGAAGCCGCCGGCGCGCAGGGCGATGATCTCGCCGTCCTGCGACATCTGCCCGAGGCTGAGCAGCATCGCCAGCAGGAAGGCCAGCGGCAGCGACGTGGCCAGGATGTTGGGCAGCAGGTAGACCATGCTCTTGGCCAGGAAATAAAAGGAGAAGCCCGCCAGCGCGCCCTGGTGCACGGCCTGCACCAGGTTCAGCATTATCAGCAGCGCGGCGAAGACGAAAAGCGAAAGCCCCAGGAATTTCGCGAAGATCTTCAGGATATAAAGGCGGGCTATAGGCAGGGCCATTTATTTATTCTATTATATATTGCGGCCCCGTGTAACGAGGAGGGGGCATAGCCCGAATCGCCGGTAATTGCAGGCGAAGTCGGGCAGTTTTTGCTTGCCCGGCCAAGGCGGGGCGGCTGTTTTTTTGTTCGGCAAAATGGCTGCGGCCCGGCGGGAAGATCCCGGCCGGGGCCGCGACAAGATGAATTTAAAGGCGACACCACTCTACCTGCTGCTGCTCCTGGCCTGCGCCGCCGGCGCGCGCGCCGACGATTTCGCCGCCCCCTCGCCCGCCGGGGGCCGCTTCCTGCTGCTGGACCGGCAGGACCCCTCCAAGGTGCTGTCGGGCGCCGAAATCTCCACCGCCGCCGACAGCCCCGGCCTCTCCGGCGACATGCCCTTCTCCTACAGCGAAGACTCCTGGAATTCCGCGCGCGAAGCGGTGGAGACGGGGCGCTTCAGGCGCGAGGAACTGGTCCCGCTGCCGGCCGTCCAGGCGTCCACCGAGGCCCCGGCGGCCCTCGAGCCCCAGGTGGAATTCCGCGAATCCGGCACAGCCCTCTCCGTCACCGGCCGCAAGGTGATAGCCCTCAACTACAGCGGCAAGAAATTCATAAACGAGCAGACCAACGTCACGCGCGCGCGCTCCCTGGGCCTGTTCGAGATCACCCAGCAGATGCAGGTGCGCATGCAGGGCAAGGTAGGCGAGAAGATCACCGTCAACGTCGACTACGACGACACCAAGCAGGACAAGCAGGACATCTCCGTGATCTACACCGGCGACCCGAACGAAGTGGTGCAGAACGTCTCGTTCGGCGACATAGACCTGTCCCTGCCCGCCACCGAGTTCGTCTCCTACAATAAGCAGCTCTTCGGCATCAGGGCCGACCTCAAGACCCAGCGGCTGAAGTTCACCTTCGTCGGCTCCCGCACGAAGGGCCAGACCAAGACCCGGCAGTTCACCGGCAACACGCAGTTCCAGGGCGCGGACATCATGGACACCAACTACCTGCGCCGCAAGTATTACGACCTGACCTTCGGCTGCAACACCGCGGCCTGCAACCGCCTGCCCATAAAGTCGGGCAGCGAGCGCATCTACATCGACCAGCAGACCCAGGCGCAGGTGGACAACGTCACCATTTTCGACATGACCGGCAAGGACCTGGAGGTCCAGTCTTCCTCGTATACCGGCCGTTTCCAGCTGATGAGCCCCGGCATAGACTACGTGATGGACTACGCCAAGGGCCTCGTAACCTTTAACCGCACGCTCAACCCGCAGGACGTGGTGATAGTGGATTTCCAGAACATCGGAGGGACCAGCCTTTCGCAGAACAGCTCCGCCTCCACCCTGGACACCGCGGCGGCGCTGGTCGTACCGGCGATAATCAAGACGCCCAGCGACATCGCTCTCTCCTCCGTCTCCGCGGTATCCGACCTGCAGGTTTCCCACCGGCGGGAGCTCAAGACCTATTATTCCATCGGCCAGAGCAACATCGTGCGCGACAACGGCAGCGGCAACTTCATCCTCAAGGTGCAGGACCTTAACCGCACCCAGGTAAGCATCCCCGGGGCCAACCCGACGGACGGCAACCCCCTGGTTAAGTACCCGGACACCATAGAGGTGGACTTCGAGCAGGGCATCCTGCACCTTAAGAACCCGTTCGCCTCGCCGGACAACAACAGCGTGGAGGATCCCCAGATCTATTCGGCCGCCCCGGTCTCCAAGCGCATAATCCGCGTGGAATATTCTTTCCGCTTCAAGACCTTCATGCTGGAGCCGAACATCGTGCTGCAGTCGGAAGTGGTGCGCGTCGACGGAAAAAAGCTCGGCCGCAACGAGGAATACTTCATAGACTACGACTCCGGCTTCATCACGTTCTACTACCCGGAGCGCGTCAGCCAGGAGTCTAAGATAGAGATCACCTACGAGGTTTCGCCGTTCGGCGGCCTGGGCAACCAGTCGCTGGTGGGCGGCCGCGTCTCCTACGATTTCGGCAACAAGTTCACGCTGGGCTCCACGCTGCTCTACCAGGGCGGCATCAAGTCCAACACCGTCCCCAACGTGACCGACCTCACCAACAGCATGCTGGTCTACGAGGGCGACGCGCAGCTTAAGGGCCTGAACCTCTTCGGCCTGAAGGCCAGCCTCGGGGCCGAGGCGGCCCAGAGCCGGCTGAACCCCAACCTGAACGATTACGCCCTGATAGACAACATGGAGGGCGTGAAGCAGGACGATTCCCCTTCGATGGACAAGAATTACTGGTTCATCGCCGCCAACCCGCTGCAGGGGCCGGCGGACCCGCTGGCGCTGGACTGGTACAACGAGAACGTCAAGACCCGCGACATAAACCCGGCCGCCTCCTCTGAAGGGACGCAGCAGGTGCTGGCGGTAAGGTACGATTTCACGACCTCCCAGGAAATTTCCATCGTCTACCCCCTCTCCACCACCGGCCTGGACTTCTCGCAGAAGAACGTGCTGGAGCTGGTGGTATACGGCCAGAAGCCGGGCGGCCTGGACGGCCCCGAGTTCAACATCCACCTGGGCCAGGTCAGCGAAGACGCCGACAACTCCGGAGGCCAGAGCTTCTCCTGCGCCTCGGGCCTGGTGCTCAACGGCGCGCCCAAGAGCGAAGACCTCAACTGCGACGAGCAGGTCTCCAGCGCGGAAGACATAGGCTGGCTCTACGATCCGGGCACCGGCAATACCCGGCGCTACGGCGGGGACAACGGCAGGCTGGACTCCGAAGACCTCAACAAGAACGGCCGCCTGGACGCGCAGGACTTCACCGGCGGCAGCTTCGGCTACGTCACCGGCTCCAAGTTCATCGACAACAACGACAGCACCCTGTCTCCGGGCAACGAGAAGAACCACATAAACTTCGACGGCTGGCACACCCTCTACCTGCCGCTGGCCATCGCCTCCACCGATACCTACAAGTGGAACGCGGTCAAGCAGGTGCGCATCTCCCTGCGCAAGAGGACCGGCGGGGCGACTGCCGGCACGCTGATGTTCGCCCGCATCTCGGCGGTAGGCAATACCTGGTCCGTCCAGTCTTCCACGGCCGGCGCCATCCAGGCCATGGGCGTCAACAACCAGGACAACCCGGGCTACCAGCCCATTTACGAGGCCGGCGGCGACGCGACCATCGTCTTCAACAACCTCTACGGCTCCGTCTCGGAGCAGAAGCAGAAGAGCAACTCCAACTCGATAACGGAGCAGACCCTGGCCCTGGACTACGACAATATCTATTCCACCTCCACCGTCTACGTCTACAGAAAATTCACCACGGCGCTGGATATCTCGCAGCACGAGAAGGTGCGCTTCCTGGTGAAGAGCGAAAGCGGCGCGGACGCGGGCGCCGCCTTCTACCTGAAGGCCGGCGACGCGAACAACTACTTCAAGGTAAAGGTCCCGCTCGACTTCACCGGGTGGCGGCTCATATCCCTGCGGCAGGTCGACATCACGGGAGACAAGATCCCCGACGTCTGGTCGCCCGAGACCTCCGGCGTGGAGATCTCTTCCCGCGGCACCCCCAGCCTGCAGCAGGTGCCGCAGTTCGTGATCGGCGTGGAAGCCACCGACGGCAGCGCCCACAGCGGCACCGTCTACTTCAACGAACTCCACCTGTCCGAGCCGCTGATGCGCGTCGGCAACGCGCGCAAGGTGGAAGGCGCCTTCGAGGTGCCCGGCTGGTTCAGCTTCGGCGGCAAGCACCGCTTCGTGGACCGCAGCTTCCAGACGCCCGTGACGGCTATCGCCAACCAGGACAACGAATCCCAGAGCGGCTACTTCAACCTGACGCGCATCTCTTTCTTCCCGGTGAACGTCACCGCGGCGCGCCAGATAACCGTCACGCCCAACACGCTGGTCACCGGCGCCAACAACCTGGTCAATTCGCTGCAGCAGGGCCGCGTCAAGAAATTCGACGGCACGGCCTCCGGCAGCCTCAACATCTCGGCGCTGCCCAAGGTGGGCCTGAACTACACGAAGGGCATTATCGATTACAGCATGCTCAGCCGCAGGGACGACAGGGACCTCTACGCCGCGAACCTCACCTACTCCGTGCCCGGCACCCTGCCGGTGGTCCCGCGCTCGATGAACCTTAACTACTCGCAGGGGCGCAGCAAGGTCAGCTACGATTCCAGCCGCCTGCTCAGCCTCGCCGGGCTTTATGACACCGAAGAGCGCACCGACGCCTACGCGGCCAAGCTCACCTTCGTGCCGTGGAACGGCTCCTCGTTCAACCCGGGCTACTCGCTGCAGACCGCCAGGGAGGAGCGGGCGCCCATCTCGGACCCGCTGCGTTCCGAGCGCTACAACAAGTCCCTGCAGCAGACGGTGGACCTCAATTCCAACCTGCTCTTCGCCCGCTGGCTGAACCCCTCGATCAATTATAACGTGACCACCATCGAGAGCAACAACCTCAATACCGCCACTGTCACGGTGGCCCAGTCCTCGCAGGTCTTCACCGCCGGCCAGATCAAGACCGTCAACCGCACGGCCCAGGGCGGCGTCAGCCTGACGCTGAACATGAACGACCTGGTGCCGCGCAACCGCCTGCTGCGCTCGCTGGTGCTTTCTTCCAACTACCAGATCCAGGACGGCGACGCGTGGGCCAACGTAGAGAAGGAATACAACACCCGCTCGCGCCTCTGGCTGCGGGACTCGCTCAAGCCCGCCAGCCCCTTCGCCCAGCGCAACTCCGTGACTCTGCGCGACACCGTGAGTTCGACCCAGCGCTGGCAGCCGTTCGAAGGCTTCGGCTTCAAGGGCCGCTCGGCGCCGCTGGGCACGCTGTCGCTCACCAACAACTTCACCAACTCGGTGCAGCGCTCCGAGGTCACCGGCACGATCTCCAGGAGCGTGAACCGCACCTTCCCGGACATGATCCTTTCGATGTCGCAGCTGGAGACGCTGCTGCGCGCGCGCCGCTGGGCCCAGGGGGCCACGGTAAACCTGAAGTATTCGCGAAACACCAACGAGGCCAAGGACATCTCGCTGGACACCTCCGGCACCTACGGCATGGACCTCCGCTTCAAGCTGCTGAGCCTCATCGACACGGCCTTCAGCTACAACCTGCGCCTCTCCGACAAGAAGGACCTGCGCGTGGACCAGATCACGCAGGAGACGCGCCACGACGACGCCACGCTGCAGGGCACCTTTGACTTCCGCAAGTTCCGCTTTACCCCCAAGGCCGATTTCTCGGCGGACAAGACCAAGGGCGCGCTGGGCATCGTCACGGCCAACACCAGGACCATAACGCCCAGCCTGCTCATCAAGTCGGACTTCCAGCTGCCGAAGGGCCTCAAGCTGCCGTTCATGAAGCAGGCCATAGTCTTCACCAACCGCATAGTCTGGACCACGACGCTCAGCTACGCCATAAAGTCTTCGCCGATCACGATAGCCGACAACAACCGGCTGTTCTCGCTGAACTCCAGCGCGGACTACGAGGCGGCCAAGAACCTGCGCCTCACCTTCAACGCCGGGCTGCAGCGCTTCTGGCACAAGTACCTCAAACAGGAGGAATACGTGTCCTACCAGGCGGGCAGCACGCTGACGTTCCAGTTCTAAGGGGAGTTTGTTTTTCGGAGGGGGCTAGTGAAACCTGCGCTTATAAAGGCCGGAAAATGGCTGCTGAACGCGCTGCTGCCGCGCACCTGCGCGCATTGCGGCCTGGACCTGCATTACCAGGAGGAGCGCCCGCTCTGCCCGGGCTGCAGCGCGCGCCTGGAGCCGCTCCCCGAGCTGCACTGCAAACTCTGCGGCCTGCCGCTGGACGGCGGGGCGGCCTGCTACGACTGCCGCGGGGCGGGGCCGGCGGCGCTGGACCTGGCGCGCTCGGCTTTCGTCTTCAACCCCGAACTGCGCTCTGTGGTACACGCCTTCAAGTACAGGGGACGCGACGACCTGGCGCTCCCGCTTGCCGCGCAGATGGCCGCCGCGCTGGACCGCTACCCCGAGCTGGCCGCCTACAATTTCGCGGTGGCCGTGCCGTTGCACCCCGCCAAGCGCCGGGAGCGCGGCTTCAACCAGGCCGAGCTGCTGGCCGCCGCCGTGGCGGCGCGGCGCAACCTGTTCCACCTGGAGGGCGCGGCCGAGCGCGTGCGGGACACGCCCAGCCAGACCACTCTCTCCAAGGCCGACCGCCGGACCAACATGGCCGGCGCCTTCCGCGCGGCCCGGCCCGAGCTGGTGAAGGGCAGGAAGATCCTGCTCATCGACGACGTGGCCACCACGCTCGCCACCCTCGACGAGCTGGCCTCCGAACTCAAGCGCGCCGGCGCCAAGTCCGTATCCGCCTACACCCTCGCCCGCGAACCTTAACGATCAACCGCACTAAAGATCCTCGAGAAGCTAAGGCGGAGGGCCGCCTGGGGGCAAACGAATTAAAGAAAAAGGCCGGCGGGAGCGCCGGCCTTTTGGTTCGACAGGGGAGGTTAGAATTCCACGTCGAAGATGTAGGAGGAGTAGGGGGGCATCTCCTGCAGGCGCAGGCCGCCGGCCAGTTCGCCGGCCTTGAACGAGAAGAAGCGGTCGGACAGCTCCTCGAAGATGGCCGTGGTTTCGCCCTCGCTCTTGATGGAGACGTTCACCACGCCGCAGGAAGTTTCCGCGGAGTAGTTCACCACCACCACCTTGAGCGTGCGGCGCTGGGCCCAGGACCAGGCCAGGATATTGCTGTTGGTCCGGTTCTCCTCGTCGCACTGCTTCACGTCGAGCAGCGCCCATTCCCCCCCGTGGAAGGCGGGATGGTCGGTGATCTTGAGCAGCTTCGCGTAAAACTTCTTGATCTCCAGGTCCGGGACCCGCTCGTAGAGCTCCTTGAGCTGCAGCGGCGGGCGCACCTTCACGCCGTCCACCTGGTTGTCGTTGTAGAAGCGCAGGCCCTTGATCGTGGAAACCACCACGCCGGCGGCCAGGGCCTTCTGGCGGCCGAAGGCGGCCAGTGAAGGCTGCTCGTCGTGGTTGTCGATGAAGCGCGCGGAGCGCTTCTGGTAAAGCTTCTCCGCGCGCAGGTGGCCGCGCACCTCCTGCGCCCCCTGGAAGCGGAGCCGGTCGTAGGTGCCCTTGTCGTAGGTATAGTCGAAGCCTATCTGCTGCACGCGCCATTCCAGGCCCCAGTAAACTTCGGCCAGGAAGGTGAACTGCGGGTGCTTCTCTTTGATGGTCTTTATGGCGCTTTCCCAGAACTCTTCCTGGGGGCGCTTGTAGCCGCCGCGGTTCAGCAGCCAGCCCCAGGTGCCCTCGTGGATCTCGTTGAGCGTGAGCATCACCATGTCGCAGCGCACGCCGTCGGCCATGTCCGCTATGCGCAGCAGTACCGAGAGCATCCGGTCGCGCGTGGCGGGGTTGAAATAGTTCAGCTGGGCGCTGTCAGTCCACGCCGGGAAATTCGGGTCCCGCCCGTAGGCGATGTAGCGCTTCTTCTCGCCGTCGGGCAGCTCGAAGAACCAGTCGGGGTGGGCCTTGAAATCCTCTTCCGAGCCGTTGATAAAGCAATCCGGGGCCTCTTTGATGTACGGGTTGTCCTTGGCCGTGTGATTGGAGACCAGGTCCACCATCAGCTTCATGCCCATCGAGTTCAGCTTTTCCTTCAGGGCCTTCAGCTCCCACTCAAAACCCAGGTCGGAGTTCAGCCTGTACCAGTGCACTGAATAGGGGGAAGAGCCCACGGCCTCGGGACCGAAGCCCGGGGGAAGATTTCTCAGCTCCTCGACCAGGGCTTTGTCCTCGCGGGCTATGCGCTCGGATTCCGGGCTGGGTTCCCAGACGCCGACCAGCCAGATGATGTCGAAGCCGAGGTGGCGCAGCTCCTGCCACTCCTCGTCCGGAACCGAGGAAAGCGTCATCTCGGGCAGGGAATACTTGGCCCGCAGCTGCTTAAGCCACAGCCTGGCATTGATTTCTATCAAATGAGGATTCGAACGAAGCACTTTCCCTCCCTGCCTTGCGATAAATATTTAAGGAAACCCCCGGAACCGCAGTCCTAATTATAGCAAAAAGGGCCGCGGCGGAGTTACACCCCGCCGCAACCCTCCGCCTCAGTTCCAGCGCAGGCCTGCCGCCCGCCTGGGGCCGGTTAAGCCCCTGTCTCTTCCTCTCTCTTCAGCCAGTACAGGGCCAGCCTGTAGGTTATCACGCCGAAGATGAGTATCAGCAGCACGCCGGAGATCACCACCCTCCAGGCCCAGGAAGAAACCCTGCGCGCGGGGATGTCGGCGGAATCCAGTATCTCGTAGATCCACCACTTGGAGCCGGCCACATTGGAAACAGAAACCAAATAGACGCGGCCGCGGAAATAAACCTCGGTGGCGAAATTGGGGGTCTCGCGCTCCGCCGCCAGGGAAAGCACCTTTACCACTTCGGCCGGGGCCTTCAGGCCCGGCTTAACGATGGACATGCTCATAGAATCCGCGATGACCTGCCCGCCCATGTCGACCAGGCCGAAATTGCCGTACGAGTTGCGGCCCATCATCCGCACCACCTCGCCCAGGTAGGCCAGGCTCAGCCGCCCGGCCAGGTAATAGGCCGGGGAGCCCCCCTTCAGGAGCGGCTCCGCCAGCACCAGGGCCGGCGGCGTATACTCGCCGTACTCTACCGCGCCGGCCGGGGACAGCGACTCCTTCGCCTCGGCGAAAGCGGGGATCTTGGCATAGTTGAGGCGGGACTGCACGCTCTTGTCGGCGGGGTAGCGCGCCAGCTCGGCGCCGGAGGAACTCAGGAGCGCCAGCTCGGAATAGATGAAGGGATTCTCCTGCACCCTCGCGGCCAGGTCCTGCTTGAGCGCGGCGGCGCCGGAGGAAACCCTGGCCCCGGCCACGCGGCCCAGGTTGTAATTTAGGTTCAGCACGTCGGAAATGATGCCGGACCCGGTCATGGTGCGCAGTTCCAGGTAGCGCAGCGTATCCTTCTTGAGCAGTTCCCCCTCTCCGTAGATGAAGTGCCTGCTCAGTATCAGGAAGGGCAGGAGGAAAAGCCCCGCTACCGCCGCCACGAACTTATATTTATTGTTGCCGTTCATAGTTCCAAACCTTCCTTTTATTTTCTGCCGGCCAGCCGTTTCAGCTGCTCCGCCTTCCTGGCGGCCCATTTATCCACGCCCGCCTCCACCCAGACCAGCGTTTCCTGGAAGCCCAGCCCCGCCAGGGCGCAGAGCCCCCAGAGCGGCCAGAGGTAGTAGCGCAGCTCTATGCCGCCGGAGGCCGGCACCTGGGTGATAGCGGCCAGGGGCAGCGCCGGCAGCAGGCCCGCCGCCACGAAAAAAAGAAGGCGGTCCTTCTTGAAAAGGAAGGCCGCGTAAACGCCCAGGAAAACCAGTACGGCCAGGGCTTTATAGTAGAGGACGCGCGGCAGTTCGAAGCCCAGCGCGCGGCCGAGCCCGCTGAAGCCGTCCTTCACCGCGCCGGCGGCCCCGTTGCGCAGCAGGAAAGCCGCCGGGGCAAGCGGACCACGCGGCGCCTCTGCCTGCGGCCCGTAGCCGTAGCGGTCCACGTTGGCCCAGCGGCGCAGGCTCAGTTCCTGCGCGTAGAAGACAGCGCCGTACTGCGCCTTCTGCCAAACCAGGTAGGGCAGGGTGAGCATGGCGGCCAGGCCGAGTGCCAACGCCGCCTCTTTCAGGGCGAACTCCCTGCGCCGCACGGCCCAGGAGAGGCCGGCTATCGCCAGCAGCGCCCAGGCCGAATCCAGCCGGCTCAGGCAGGCGAGCCCGCCGGAAAGACCGGCCAGCAGCGCCCCCCGGCGGCCGCCGGCGGGGTCGTCGAAATAATGCCAGAACAGCAGGAGGAAAACCAGGGCGTAAAGGTGCGAAGAGCCCTGCATGGCGTAAAAACCCATGTTGGGGTTGGCCGCCAGGAACAGGGCCGCCATGGAAGCCGTTATCTCGCCGAAGCGGCGGCGCAGCACGAAGAGCGTCAGCGCGAAGAGCAGGACATAGACGCCCAGCCCTTCAGCCCGCAGCAGTTTTTCCGGGTTAAGCCCGGTAAGCATGGCCGCTTTGAGCGCTGCCACCGGCACCGGCTCGACGAGGCCTGAGTCGAAGAAGAAAGAGGAATTGGCCGCCATCAGCGAGCGGGAGGCGGCCTCGCGCAGCGGCTCCGCGGCGAAGACCTTCCAGGAAACGGTCAAATTTAAAGAGAGGGCCGTCACGGCCAGCGCCAGGGTAAGCCAGCGGAAGTTGCGCTGCATGTCCGCCCTGGCGAAGGCGTTGTAGATGTCCGTCATTGTGGGCCGGTCCATAAGATTGTAGTATATTAAAAATCTGCGTCCGGAATAAGGCTTTTATTATGAGAGAAATCACCCTGGAATTTAAAAAGATAGTCGGCGAGGGCAAGGCGCTCGGCCGCAGCGAGGGCAAGGTGGTCTTCTGCTACGGCGTGCTGCCTGAAGAAACCGCCCGGGTCAGGATCACTTTTGAGAAGAAGAACTTCGCCGAGGCGGAGCTGCTGGAGATAATTACCCCCTCGCCCAAGCGCGTCGAGGCCAAAGAGGACCATTATCTCAGCTGCTCGCCCTGGCAGGTCATGGAGTACGGCTTCCAGTGCGAGACGAAGAAGGGCATCATAGAGGACCTGCTCTACCAGACCACCAAGGAAACCATCCGCCTGGATAAGTTCTACGGCGCGTCCGAGATCTTCGGCTACCGCACCAAGATAGAGTACAGCTTCACCGGTGAGCCGGGCGCCCTCTCCTTCGCTTTTCACAAGCGCGGCAACTACCGCGAGAAGTACCTGCTGCCGCAGGGTTGCGCGCTCATCAGCCCGGCGGCCAACGCCGCCGCCGTGGCGATACTGGCCAAGCTCAACGAACTGAAGCTTTCCACCGCGGACCTCAAGACGCTGATCATACGCGAAGCCAAGAATCCCGGGGCGCGCGTGGCGGCCCTGTTCATGAAGCGCCAGGACATCGAACTGCCCGACATGAAGGTGGACGGCCTCGACGGCTTCCTCGCTATCTACTCCGACCCCATAAGCTCGGTCAGCCAGGTGGACGGCATCATAAAGTCCTGGGGCAACGACTTCGTGACCGAGGAGATCCTGGGCGGGAAGTTCTCCTACGGCTTCGACTGCTTCTTCCAGAACAACATGGAACTCTTCGCCGAAGCGCTCAAAGAGATCCGCGCCGCGGCCTTCAAGTGCGGCAAACTGGTGGACCTCTATTCGGGCGTGGGCGTGATAGGCCTGACCCTGAGGGACCTGGCGGACAAGGTCTACGCGGTGGAATCGTCGGAGAGCTCGGTCAAGTACGCGGCGCTCAACGCCGAGGCCAACGGGGCCCGGAACTTCCAGATCGCCTGTTCGCTTTCGGAAAAGACCTCGGGAGATCTGTTCGAAGGCACCGACATCCTGGTGCTGGACCCGCCGAGGGCGGGCCTGCACAACAAAGTCATAAAGCGGATAATGGAGATCCTGCCCAAGCGGATAATCTATTTGTCCTGCAACCCCATCACGCAGGGGCGCGACGCCGCGTTCTTCATGGAGAAGTACAAGATCGTCCGCGCCGTCGGCTTCGACTTCTACCCCAATACCCCCCACGCCGAGACCCTGCTGGTCTTCGAGCGCGAATAGGCCCGCGGTAAAACAAAAAGGCCGCGGCTGCCCGCGGCCTTTTTTATCGCCCCCGGCCGCCTACTCGAAAGTCCCGCCGACCGCGTCGGCGAAATTGCCGGCCGCCGTGCCCGTAGAGACCACTATCTTCGGCGGAACGCAGGTTTCGCAGAAATAGGTTTCCCCTTTAGACGCGGGAACAAGGGCCTGGAGAGCCGCCAGGGTCTTGGACGGCAGGATGAACTTCGAAGTCACCTGGGCGTTTGTCGCCCAGACATTCTCCGCCTGCACGGTTCCTTCGAAATAGTTGATCGACGCCGGACCCGCCGACCAGATATTGTGCGCCATCAGGCCGAAGGTGGACTGGTCTTTTATGTACAGGCCGTAATTCTCCGTTATGGTCCCGCTGGAATCAGGCACGTCCAGGAAAAGCCCGTAGTTGTACTGGTTCGCGGTCCCGGCGGACTGCTTGTTCTGTACGTAGACGCCGTAATTGCGCGTCACGCTCCCGGCGGAATGGTTGTTCTGCGCGAACAAGCCGTAAGCGGCGCCGATAGTTCCGCCGGACTGGGCCAGGGCGCCGGCGCGGAGGCCGGCGGCGAAGGGGAAGTTGTTGGTATTGCCGCCGTCCATTCCGGTCCCCGCCATAAAATCTCCGCCAATTATCTTCTGCGCCCCCGCCCTTGGCGCCGCAAGGTCCAGCAGCGCCATAACCCCCAGCCCTTCGTTAGGGTACATCGGGTCCTCGCTGATATCCGCGTCCGCGAACATTTCCATAACCAGCGCGGCCACAGGCGAAGCGATGCTGGCGCTGTTGCCCACCGACAGACGCGAGCTCACCTCCACCTCGTTGGCGCCGTAGACGCTCTTACCGTTCATATTCAGGTCTTCGTTGACGGGGCTGGGAAAGCCTCCCGCGGAAACTCCTGTCAGACCCGAGCCGTCGCCGTAGAAGTAATTGGCGTAGATCTCCCCGGCGCCGGTCATGCGTATGACGGGCAGCGACATGCCGGTGGAAACCGCCACCAGGTCCCCCGCGTAGCCAGCTACGGAAGAAATATGCAGGCTGGCCAACGGCATAGTATTACCTATCACCACCGGCCCGGCCCCGAACAGCGCCCCGCCTGTGGCCAGCACATTGCCGCCCACATAAAGCGAGGTCGAGAACGCTATGCCAGGCTCGCCCGGCAGCACGGTTATGGTCGAGGCGTTCAGCAGCCAGTTGCCGGCCAGGTTCAGGGTCTGCGTGGCGATATGGACGCCCAGGCTGTCTCCCGCGCCCCCGCCCGAGATGCCGGTAAGCAGCGAGCCGTCCACGGCGGGCAGTTTCCCGTCGGTCCCGAGCAGCACCAATTGCCCTGCCCCGTTGAAGGCGTTGCCCTGCAGCGTCACGCTGGAGGCCTTCAGCGTAAGCGTGGTCGGCACTCCGGCGCCGTCGCCGCTGAACTGGTCGGCGTCGGAAATTACGCCAGTCATGCCCGCGCCCCCGGCTACTGTGCCGGTGGCTATGGGAACGAAGGCCCCGTTAAGGTTCAGATAGAGGGCGCCCTGATTGTCAAAAGCCGCCGGGTTATAATAAATGGCGCCGTAACCAGCGCCCGCCGGCGCGGACGCCAGGTTGGCCAGGCTGATGAAGCCGGAGGCGCTGATCGTGGATGTCTGGACCCCGCTGCCGGCCGTCAGGTCTCCGGAAGCAGCCAGGCCGCCGTCGACAGCCACGGAAGCGCTAAAGAACACGCTGTCGCCTTCGCTCGAGATGGTGCTGACCGTGATGCTGGAGACGCCCACTATGGCGTTGCCGGCCAGGTTCAGGGTCTGCGTGGCGATATGGACGCCCAGGCTGTCCCCAGCGCCCCCGCCCGAGATGCCCGAAAGCTGGGAGCCGTCGCCGATGAATTTTACAGCCTGCAGGTAGCCGGCCGCGCTCATGGACGCTACGATAGTGCCGCCAGAAGCGCGCCAGAGCTGCGCCTGCTCGTCGAGCGCCGCGGCCTGCAAGTCCAGCGCCGCCTCACCCGCCGCGCGGCCGATGGCCGCGCTGCTGAGATTGTTAATGTAGCGGTTACCCGCGTCCCCGCTCAAAGCCAGAGTATCGGCCAGCGTATCCACCACATTGCCGCCTGAAATTCCTGACAATTCGGAGCCGTCGCCGATGAATTTTACAGCCTGCAGGTAGCCGGCCGCGCTCATCGAGGCGACCACCACGTCTCCGGAGTTACGCCAGATCTGCGAGTGCGCGTCGTCCGCGACGGCCTTCAGTTCCAGCCTGGTAGCCGGACTGTCCACACCGAGCCCGATATTACCCCCGTTCTGCACTACCAGCAGCGGCAGCGAACCGATGTCCTCCGCCCTTAAAGCGTTAGTGGCCGAGGTGTTGCCTATCCCCCTTACCAGCAGTTTATTGTCGCCGGCGTTTATGACACCGATGGCCACGGCCCCGGCGTTAACTATCCCCGTTCCGCCGGCGTCGCTGCCGGCGCCCAGCGTGGCGGCCAGCGTATCTATGGTGTTGCCGGAAGGCAGCCCCGAAAGCTGAGAGCCGTCGCCGATGAAGGCGGCGGCCTGGAAATAGCCCGCGGCGCTCATAGAGGCCACTACCGTGCCGCCGGAGTCGCGCCAGATCTGCGCGTGCGCGTCCCCGCCCGCGGCCTGCAAGTCCAGCCGCGTTGCCGGATCGAGCGGCCCCACGCCTACATTGCCATCGTCGCGGATGGTAAACAGAGTGCCGGCAAGGCTTTCGGCCAGGAAGGCGTTAGTCCCGGAGCCGCTGCCGTTGCCTGTCACGCGCAGCTTGCTGGCCCCGGCGTTCATGGTGCCTATGGCCACGTTAGAAGAAGCGCCCACCGTATAGACCGTGTTCGGGGTAACGGCTTCATTGATTCCCCAAAGCGCCGTGGAAGTGTCCAAAGAATAACTGCCGTTCAGCGTCACCCAGGCGGTCCCGTTATAACCCTGAAAAGCTCCGTCGTACTTCAGGGTGCCGGGAGAATCTATGAGAGTATCGGCCAGCTTTATGCCGCCGAGGACCTCCAGCTTCTGCTGCGGCGCGGAGACGCCTATGCCGACGCCGCCGGCGGCCACCACCAGCCCGGAGGAAACGTAAAGTCCGGGCAGGACGGGGTCCGCCGCGGTGAAAGCCGCAGTGGAGGTAAAGATGTTAGCGCCGCTGAAGACCTGGCTGGAAGCGAGCAGCCCGACATTCGCAGAAAGCCTCTCGTCCGCCAGCGTCCCGACTGAAATACCGGCGGCGTCCAGGGCCGCAAGGCCCGAGCCGTCGCCGATAAATTTAGCGGCTTGGAAATACCCCGCCGCGCTCATGGAAGCCACTATCGTACCGTCCGAGGCGCGCCAGAGCTGCGCCTGCTCGTCGAGGGCCGCGGCCTGCAAGTCCAGCGCGGCGGCGCCTTCAGCGCGGCCGATGGCGGCGCTGCTCAGGTTGTTGATATAGCGGTTCCCGGCGTCGCCGCTTACCGCCAGCGTATCCGCCAGTGTATCCACAACATTCCCGGCGGGCAGGCCGGTAAGCCCGGAACCGTCGCCGAAAAAACCGCCCGTGGTCGTAATGGAGGAATTGCTGACGATATTGCCGTTCGGGCCGGTCAGCGTGAAAGCCACGTTGTCTATGATCTTGGCGCCGGTGAAAGTCTCCGCCCCGGCCAAATGCGCGGCCAGCGTATCCTCGGCTTTGCCGTTAAGCGAAGTCACTATCGCGGCCGTGGAAGTTATAACTCCGGCCAGCCCGGAGCCGTCCCCGAAGAAACCGCCGCTGGTAGTTATGGAAGAACCGCTCACGATGTTGCCGTTCGCGCCGGTCAGGGTCAGCGCCACATCGCTGAAAGTCTTGGCGCCGGTTATGGTCTCCGCCCCCGCCAGGTGCGCGGCCAGCGTGTCGTCCGCTTTGCCGCCGAGCGAAGCGACTATCGCCGCCGTGGAAGTTATCACGCCGGAAAGAGCGGAGCCGTTCCCGAAAAAACCGCCGCTGGTCGTTATGGAAGACCCGCTCACGATATTGCCGTTCGGGCCCGTCAGGGTCAGCGCCGCATTGCCGAAAGTCTTGGCGCCGGTAAAAGTCTCCGCCCCCGCCAGGTGCGCGGCCAGCGCGTCATTGCCGCTGATAGAGGCGATTATCGCCGCCGTAGACGTTATCACGCCGGCCAGCGGCGAGCCGTCGCCGTAATACCGCGCGGCGGAAGCTATGCCCACGGCGTAAATATTGCTGCTGATGTAAACGCCGCCGTTAAAAGCCGGTGCCGAAGAGGAAAGCCTGACTTCCGGAGCCAGGTCCAGGCCGGCGGCGCCCAGGCCGGCGGCCGAAGCCACGGTGGCGCTCGAGTAGGTGGTGAACTGCCCCGAAGAGGTTATGGCGCCCGCGCCGGTTACCGGGAAGCCTCCCATCTGCAGCGTGGCGGTAGCGATGTGGCTGCCCAGGCTGTCGGCCCCGGCGGGCAGGTTGCGCAGGCGCGAGCCGTCGGCGTAAAGCAGCCCGGCGGCCGTCAGCGAGGAGCGTATGACCCCGGAGGAATCGCGCCAGAACTGTATGTAGGGGTCCCCGCCCGCGGCCTGCACGTCCAGGCGCGTTTCGGGGGTTAGCAGGCCCACGCCCGCGCCGCCGGAGAAGGAGGTATAGAGACCGTTGGCCGACACCGTCCAGCCGGGCGCCCGGTACTGCGCGCTGCCGTCGGGGAAGATTATGCCGTGGGTGCCGGCGGAGCCGGAGAGGAGCAGGTCTCCTCCGTTCACGGTGAAAGTGCCGGTAGAAGCTTCGGCGGTGCCGGAATGCAGCGCGTAGGCGGAGGCGTAGAGCGGCTCCGGGGGCAGCCAGGCCCCGTCCAATTTCATCTTAACGTACGGCGTGATATCTTTCCACGCGATGGCCGCGAAAGCGGCCTCGTTGGGCGTGCCGAGAGGGTAGCGGAACAGGCCGGTGGAAACCGCCACGTCGGTGGAATTGGAATGCCAGTAGTCGGCCGTCCCGTCGGCGCCGGTTATCTGGAACTCCATCGCCACGGTGCCGCTGAAAAGCCTGCCGTCCTTCCTGAGCGTGCCCTGGTAGCTGAGCCTGCCGGGAGAGGCGGCTGAAACCATGCCCGCCGCCGCGGCCAGCAGGGCCAGGGCGGCCGAGGCCGCGCATAAATATCTTCGTTTCACAGGCTCACCTCTTCTCGCGCGCCGCCGCGGCCCTGGCTTTGGCCAGGGTCCGGTAATACAGCGCTTCCTCGTTGGCCTTGTCGAAGGCCAGCACTTCGTTAAAACGCTTGAGGGCCCCGGCCCAGTGCTTCCTGCCGTACAGGACCAGCCCCTGCTCCAGGCTCTCGAACCGCCGCGCCAGCGCCTGCTCGAGGAGCCGGAACTTCTCCGTCTTCTTCAGGGCGGCTTCGGCCGCGCCCTGGTCCTGCCTGCCGCCGTACTCCCCGGTCAGGTCGGAAGCCCGGGCGAACTGCAGCGCGGCCAGCATCTTTATATCGGCCGTGGCCCTGCCTTCGGCTAAATAAGGGTAGGCCTTCTGTATGGTCTTGAAAAAGATCGCCCGGATATCCCGGCCTGAATCGGCCAGCAGGGCCTTGTTGTCTGAATAAACCGGGAAGGTTTCCAGCGCCCGCTCGTAGGCGGCCACAGCCTCCCGCGCCGTCTCCGCTCTTTCCGCCAGCGCGCAGGCCTTTGAAAAATCCTTCTTCCAGGCCTCGGTGCGCGCGGCTTTGGCCGCCAGCATGGCGTCCGTTTCCGCCTTGTCGCGCCTGGCGGCGGCCAGCAGGCGGGCGCGCTCGGCGTCTATGGCGCTCTTTTCGGCCGCTGCAGCCTTGCCGGCCGAGAGCCTGAGCCTGGTCCTGGCCCCCTCGTCGGCGGGAGCGGCCAGCACGCCGTCCATCAGCCGCAGCACCTCGGCGCGCTGCCCTTCTGCCGGCGGCCTGGCCGCCTGCGCGGCCCCGGCGGCGGGCGCCTTCCTGGCGGGCTCGGCCGCGGCGGCTCCCGAAGGCAGCAGCAGCGCGGCGGCGAGGACGGCCCGGGCCGGCATTACCTGGCCTCCTCCATCAGCGCCCGCGCCTTGCGCATAAGTTCCAGCGCCTCTTTATGGCCCGGGTCCAGCGTCAGCGCGGCGTTCAGTTCCAGCACCGCGTCGTAGAAGCGGTTTTCTTTTATCATTGAGCGGGCCGTTTCCGTTTTCTGCCTGGCCTGCTCCTGCTCCAGCGAATAGTGGCGCGTGACCTCGACGGGCTTGTCGAACTTGTAGGAGAGGCTGAACCTGTGGGCCGGCCCGAACTTGCCGTAGGTGGAAAGGGAATAGTCGAACTGCAGCAGCTTTATGGTGACGCCGCCTCCGAAGCGCAGGCCGCCGCCGAGGTCCTCGCCGGAGATATAACCGGCGCGCAGCGCCAGCATGCGCCAGGCCTGGTACTCGGCCCCGGCGCAGAAGGCGGCGTCGGAATAGGAGGGCTTCTTGAGGTCCAGCGAAAAGGTCACGGGGTCGCCGGCCGCCAGCAGCACGTAGGAAGCCCCCGCCCGGAAGACCGACGGGGCAGGGTCGGTCTCGGAGTCGAACTTAAAACCGCCGCCCAGGGATTGCGCGGAGACGCCCAGCGCCAGCGCGCCGCCCCTTGCCCTGGTTATCCACAGGGCCCCGGCGTCGAGCAGCGGGGCGCCCGCCGTCACAGAATCCAGCTTCTCGCGGGCGTACTTCAGCGTGGCGCCGGCGAAGAGGCCCGAGCGCCGGTCCTGCCAGGGGCCGCCGAGCCTGGCGGCGTAGCTTACGCCCACAGCCAGGTCTCCGGCATCCACCTGTCCGGCGGGGAGGCCCGCGTTGTTATAGCCGTCTATGGACGGCACGCCCAGCATCAGCACCGAGCCGGCCAGCACTCCGCCCCCCGCCAGGGGGTGCGCGTAGGCCAGCTGCTGGGAGGTTATCCCCTCCAGCCAGGAATTGTAGGTGAAGGCAGCTTCCTTGTAGGCCGTGCGGGCCAGAGCCGCCGGGTTCAGCGCCAGCGCGCCCAGCAGGTCGCCATAGGAGCCGGCCCCGGCTTCGCCCATGCCCACCGCCCTCGGGCTCTGCACTATGCGCAGGAATTCCCCGCCGGCCTTGCCGGCCCCGGCGAACGCCGGCGCGCTGCAGGCGAAAAGAAGAAGGAGGAGGAGGACTTTCTTCATTTATTTTATCACCACGAGCTTGCCTGTCTTGCGGTTCTTGCCCGAGGTGACTTCCCAAAGGTATACCCCGCTGGCCACGGTCTGCCCGCCGGAGTTCTTAAGGTCCCACTTCATCGAGGGAGGGGCTACGGCCAGCTCGCGCACCAGCGCGCCGCTGACGGTATAGATGCGGATCTTGCCGTAGGCCGGCAGGTTGGTGAAGGTGATCAGGTCCGCCCAGCTGCCGTACCTGGCGGCGTCCCCGGCGCCGGGCCTGAAGGGCACCGGGTAGGCGTAGACCGGGCCCACGTCGGTATCGCCCAGGGCCATCAGGGCGTAATTGGAAAAATGGGTGACCGGCTGCGAGACCTGCCGCGCCGCCGCGTCCAGCGTGGCCCCGGCCTGCCTGGTCCAGAGGCCGCGGGTCTCGTCCAGGTGCCAGACGGAGAGGTTGGAGACCTTCATCCGGCTGAGCGTGCCGTCCACCAGGCCGTCGCCGTCGGCGTCGGTGTAGGGCAGCGTCACCACGCAGGCGGCGTTGGGCTGCACCAGATTCCCGGCGGAATCGTAAGGGCGCACGCTTACGGTGTTAAGGAACTCCGGGGAGCCCGGCAGGGAGGCCAGCCGCCCGTTGGCTTCGGTTACCGCGCTGCGCGTGGCGTCGGTGGAAAGCGTGACGTAAAAGTCCTGGGCGTAGGCGTTGGCGGGGATCGTGACCCTCACGCGGCGGTCGGAAAAGGACGCGGCCGTGTTGTCGGCCGCGTAGTCCATCATCACGGAGAAATAGACAGTGGCCGCCGAAGAGACCGGCGACCCGTTTATATCGACGATAGAGGAGGAGAAATACACGGAAAAGACGCTACCTTTGCGCCAGGAGTCCGACGGGGTTATCACGAGCTTCTGGCCGGAATAAGCGACCGTTACCGTCCAGGTCGAGTTCACCTCGCTGGCGGTATTGTCGTAAACCTGGGTCACGTTCACGCCGGGGCTTGAAAAGTCCTGCGAGAGTTCCGCGCCGAAAACCAGGTCCACGCTTTCCCCCGGCGTCAGGCCCACCAGCGCCCCGTCCAGCGCCAGCGAGGAGGTGGAGGCGAAACCGGCCAGGCCCTGGTTGACCACGTCGGCGGGCACCAGCGACAGGTAGCCGGACCAGACCGAGGAGGGCGCCGCCGACAGCTCGCCGGGGCTGGCGCAGTTGTCCCCCACGGTGTAGGAGATCTCGTAGACGCCGGAAGAAGAGTAGGTCACGGCCAGCGGGGCTTCCGAAGAGCGGATCTTTTCCCAGGCGCAGGAGCCCGGGGCCGGCAGCAGGGCCGCGGCGGCGCAGAATAAAAACGAGGCGGCAAGGGCGCGTTTGGTCATGCGTGGCAACCGGGCGGCCTGCCCGGTTTTCGTAATTGTATTATATTAATCGCGAAAATATACAAGAATGTGCCAAGAGATACTTACCGCTGCTACTTGACGGCGGCCGGGAGGTTCTCGGCCGCCTGGCGGGAAAAGATCCCCGCTTCGTAAGCCAGCGGCTTGTTCTTCAGGCGCTCGGTCAGGCCCTTGGCCAGTTGACCGGCCAGCCCTCCCAGCAGGCTTTTCGGCGTCTTGACCCTGACCACGCTCTCCTCGAAACTTATCTCCGGCTCTCCGGCCTCCCAGACGCGGGCAGAGCCTTTCACCATGCGGCGGTTGTAAACCCCGGCCATGATCTCTCCGTAATCGGTAATGTCCCCGTAAATCAGGCGGCCGGCGCCGAGCCATTCGGCCAGCTGCTCCGGCCTGGCCGCCCGCAGCTGGCCGCCGTCGCTGTAGCCCCGCTGCCGGAGGATTTCCTCCGTCTTCTCCAGCGGCAGCAGGCTGTAGCCGGCCTCCTTCAGCTGGGCGAACAGCAGCTGCCTGGCCAGCTGGGGGCCGTCCACGCTGGTAGTCTCGTCGGAAAAAGGCAGCACGGCGGTCTTGACCCCGAACCAGCCCTTATCGCAGCCGCGGGCCCCCGGCAGGGAGCGCGCCGTCTCCAGGTCCCGGTAGATCTGTCCCCAGCGCACGGGTTTGGCCGCCTTGTCACCGGCGGCCAGCTCCTGCGCCCGCCTGTAATGCCCTTCAGCTTCTTCGTAATTCTTCCGCAGTTCGGCGGCCACGGCCAGGCCCAGGTGGTCGCGCCAGCCGCCCCCTTCCCCGGCGCGCGCCTGCCAGATCTCCGCGGCTTCGTCCCAGCGGCCGGCACCGGCCAGATCCACGGCGTGCTCCGCCTCCGTATCATCCTCCGCGCTGAACACCGGGCGGAACCTGTCCACCCTGCGGCCGGCGTAGCGCGCGGCCAGTTTCTCAGAAAGGGCGCCCAGCAGTTTGCGCTCGTTCTCCGCGTACCAGTCAGCCTCGTCCTTCGTCTTGTCGAAGCGGTCTTCGGCCACGGTGAAAACATCCGCCCAGGAATCCAGCACGGCCTCGCCGGGCCAGGCCAGCAGGTGGAACTGCGCCGGCAGCGAGGCGCCGTAGACCCAGACCTTGTTCTTGACGGTCTGCTTCTGCCTTTTTTTATCGTACTGCACGGCGGAACGCTCTTCTTTTTTCGCCGAGACGGAGGGCCGGCCGAGCGTAATGACAAGGATCCCCGACGGGTTAAGCCTGGCGGCGAAGGCGGACGGCGGGCCGCCGCCTTTTTCCACGCGCCACGCGCAGACTCTGGACCCGGGCTGCTTCAGGGCGCGGGCCGCACTCCGGCCCAGCGCCTGAAAATTCATCTCCGGGCCGGCCTTGCCCAGCAGGGCCCCGGCCAGGCCGGAAAGGTTATCCTCTCCCGGCTTTTCAGGAGTTTTTACGACGAGGTAAAGCGCGCCCAGATAGGGCCGCGCCGCCGCCGCGTTAGGGCTGTCCGGCAGCTGGTGCGGCACCCTGACGGACAAATAACCGCCGCAGCCGGCCAGGGCGGCCAGCGGCAGCAGCAATAATTTTCTCATTTTTCCAGCCACGAAACGGCGCGGGTTCCCTTAAACTTGCCGGCGCCCGTCAGCCCTCCGACATGGGCGTTGTAGCGGGTCTGTACCGGCTTATCCTTGCCGAGCCCCGCCGGGGAGGAGGCGTTCTGCACGAAGCCGGAATTCACCGGGAAGGCGCTTATGAGGTAAGCCTGCCTGAGGGCGGAGTCGTACACGGAGTAGATCAGCAGGTGGGTATTGCCGCCGGCGCTCTTCAAGAAAGGGACGAAATCGGTGCGCAGGACGACCTTGCGGCCGCCGGCCAAGAGGACCTCCTCGGTAAGCCGCGTGCGCTTCACCCCGGCGAAGGCGTAGCTTTTGACCGCCGGAGAGCAGGAGGAGGCGGCGCCGGCGAGCAGGGCGGCGGCGGCCTTGTCATCCCGCAGGGCGATGCCGCCGGCCAGGCAGGTTATGTTGGCCAGCAGCGTGCCTTCCGCCGGGTTGGGCCCGGCCGAACCGCGCGGCAGGCCCAGGCCGTCCTCTATGTCCGGCTTTACCCAGCGGGCCCGCTTGAAGCCGAACTTGGTGGGCAGCAGGCTGAAAAGGTAGCCGTAAGTATGCTCGGCGCCGGCGTGCATCAGCCTGCCGCGGGGCTGCGGCGCGCCCAGCCGGGCGGCGATGGCGGAAAGTATGCCGGGGTGCACTATCTCGCCGTTGGCCAGCTCGTCGTAATTTATGCTCTCCCCCCACAACTTCAGCAGCGCGGGGTTAGCGCGGTCGGCGTCCATCTGCCCTAGCAGCCCGGGCGCCTGGGAGGTTAGGACGGCTTCAAGGTCTCCGCCGGTGTCGGCCGCGGCGGCCATCAGGCGCGCGGCGCCGGCCCACGGGCAGTCCTCGGCCTTCTCCTGCGAGCCCTTCTGCGGGCATTCGGAGAAAGCGGAAACTGGCAGCAACAGCAGCAGCGCGGCCAATAAGATATTTTTCATTCGTCCAGTCCTCCCGGCAAAAAACACCGCGGTTTGTACCGCCTTCAGCGGCCAGATCACAGAACTCCGGCAAAGCGGCGCCAGCGGGGGCCGCACTTAATTTTATTATATTTTCTGGGCCTTATTTAGTTATGCCGGAAGAGTTTCTAATGATACAATATTTACCCGGGCGGGCAGACCCGGACAAAGCCGATGAAAATCGTTTCCTGTTTCATGGAAGAGAAAGAAATAGCGCCGCTCATAGAGGCCGGCGCCGACGAGCTTTATACCTCCGTGCCCGGCCTGCCCTCTTTCGACGAGACCTATTTGCGCGGCATAACCATAGAGAACGCTTTCAAAAAGATCCACGCCCTCGGGAAAAAGGCGCTGGTGGCGGCAAATTCCTCCCAGATAGTGCTGGATACGCGCGGCCTGAAGAAACTCGCGGACAGGCTGCGAGCGCTCGACGCCGCCGGGGCCGACGCCTTTATAATCTCCAGCCCGTCGCTGCTGAGCCTGCTGCGCTCCTCCCCGCGCCGGCTCCGGGCCGACCTGCACCTGAGTTCCGTCCAGCCCTGCTTCAATACCGCGGCGCTGCGTTTTTTCCTGCGCTTCGGGATCAGGCGGCTCATCCTGCCCACGCAGCTCCCGGCGCTGGAGGCCGCGGAGGTTTTAAAGTTCTGCCGGCGGGAAGGCGTGGAAACGGAGATCTTCGACTACCGCTTTTTCGGCTGCAACTACGTAAACGGCCGGTGCAACATCCACCTGCCGCGTTTTCACACCTTCAAGAAGGGCGCGAAGGGCGGCGCCCTGTGCCGCTGCGGCGGGCCGCGCCAGGCCCTGCCGGTGAAGCCCCTCGGCGTAAACCCGGAGCGGGCGGGCGAAGTGCCCGCCATCGCCCGGCGCCTGGCCCTGCGCATGGGCGGCGGCGGCGCGCCGCGCTTCTACAACGCGGCGTCCTTCTTCGATTTTTTCACCCTGGGCGTGGGCTGGCTTAAATACGGCGTGCGCGCCGATCCCCCGGCGGTGAAAGCGCGCAAGGTCGGGCAGCTGCGCGCGATGGCCGACCTGGCCGGCGCCCTCATCAAAGAGCGCGGCCAGCGGGCGGCCCGCCCCCTGTTCATAGAGCGCATGACCGCCTGGAGGGGAGCGTGAGCGGCGCCCTGGAAACCGGGCTGCGCCTGGCCGAGCGCGGGCGGGCGGCGCTGGACGGCGCCGGTACGCTGGAGAAGGCGCTCCGCCGCTTCAGGTGGTTTTACGCCGGAGCCGAATTTTGCGAGAATTTGCTGCCTGACGCCGCCTGGCACGAGCGGGAGGTCTCCTTCTTCCTGGAAAAAGGGGCCTCGGTCTGCGTGCTGACCCCGCCGCTCGGCGAAAAAGGGCTGAAGCGGCTGCGCCCGGTTTTCAAGCGGCTGGCCTCGGTTTTCGGCCGGGATCCCCGCGCCGCCGGCAGGGTGGAGGTGACGGTCAACGATTTCGGCGCGCTGGAACTGGCGGCCGAGACCGGCCTGAAGCTGCCGCTCAGCGCCGGCCGCCTGCTCTACGAGAACATGTTCTTCGCCGACCGGACCAAGATGGCGGTTATAAACGGCGAGGCCGTGCGCCTGTTCCGGAGCCTCGGCGTCTCCCGCTTCGAGTTTTCCACCACCGGCCGGCTGCTCTCCAACAATTTTTCGGAAGCCGCCAAATACGGCTTCAAGCCTTCTGACATAGCCTTGACGCTGCATTATCCCTACCTGAACCTGACCACCGCGCGCGCCTGCGCCGTCGGCTTGCCGGACATAGGCCCCGAAGACTCGGTGAGGGGAGTGGCCTGCCGCCGGGAATGCCAGGCCTGCTCTTTCGAGGCCGGCCACCCGCTGGTGAACGAAAAACTGCTGGTCAGGGGCAACACCGTTTTCCTCAAATTTCCGGAAAAGTTCTATAGCGACCCCGCCACCCTGCTCAAGCGGCGCATAAACCGCCTGGTTTACAGCCCTTTCCTCTGACAGCGCCCCCCTCCTTTACTGGCGCGCCAACCCCTAGACCGCCTATAAGGAAAACAGTTATAATTACACTTGGCTGCTTATCCAAAGACAGCCTCTACAATTCATAGTAACCGGAGAAAAGCTTGACTTCAACCGCGCCGCGCACGGAAACGACCCTTTTTCTGCCCTATTCAGAAGAAACAGCCTCCTGCCTGGGGAACCTCGGGCAGCCGTATTCCCTGCAGGACAGGGACGGGGCGCTTGTCTTTACACCCGGTTTTTCAGCCGGGGCCCCTGTCGTCCCCCCCTGCCTCCCGTCCAATCTCGGCGACCCGGCTTTCCTGGCCGCCCACGGCCTGAAATACGCCTATGTCGGCGGCTCCATGGCCAACGGCATCAGTTCCACGCAGTTGGCCGAGGCGCTGGGCCGGGCCGGGATGCTCGGTTTCTACGGCGCGGCGGGCCAGCCCCTGGAAGAAGTAGAAAAAGCCATTGACCGGCTGCAGGCCGGTGAGTCTTTCCCCTACGGCTTCAATTTAATACACAGCCCTTCGGACCCGGCGCTGGAAGCCGCGCTCATAGACCTTTACCTGCGCCGCGGCGTGCGCCTCATCGAGGCCTCGGCCTTCATCGGCCTCACCCTGCCGCTGATCCGCTACCGCACCGCCGGGATCCGCCGCAACTCCGGCGGCGGCATAGAGACCCCGAACCGGGTGATAGGCAAGATCTCCCGCGTGGAAGTGGCCGAGCGCTTCTTCTCCCCGCCGGAAGAAAAATTCCTCAAAGAGCTGGTCGCCCGCGGCGAACTTACCCCCGAACAGGCGGAGCTGGCGGCCCTGGTCCCCGTGGCCGGGGACGTAACGGCCGAGGGCGATTCCGGCGGCCACACAGACAACAGGCCGCTGGTGAACCTGCTGCCCACGATCATAGCCCTGCGCGACCGGATACAGGCTCAGCGCGCCTACGCCGAAGTCTTGCGCGTCGGCGCGGGCGGCGGCATAGCCACGCCCGAGGCGGCGGCGGCGGCCTTCATGATGGGCGCGGCCTACGTGGTCACCGGCACGGTGAACCAGGCCTGCGCAGAGTCCGGCACCACCGCCCTGGTGCGCAAGCTGCTCGCCGGCGCGGGCCAGGCCGACGTGGCCATGGCCGCGGCCGCCGACATGTTCGAGATGGGCGTGAAGGTGCAGATCCTCAAGCGCGGCACCATGTTCGCCATGCGCGCCAACAAGCTTTACGACTACTACCGCGCCTACAACAGCTTCGAAGAGATCCCCGCCGATATCCGCGCCACGCTGGAGCGCGACTACTTCCGCAAAACTTTCGCCGAGGTCTGGACCGGTACCCGGGAATTTTTCCTGCGCCGGGACCCGGCCCAGGCCGAGCGCGCCGAGCGCGACCCGAAGCACAAGCTGGCGCTGGTCTTCCGCTGGTACCTCAGCCAGAGCTCGCGCTGGCCGCTGGCCGGAGACGAGAGCCGTAAGCTGGACTACCAGATCTGGTGCGGCCCCTCCATGGGCGCCTTCAACGAATGGGCCAAAGGATCTTTCCTGGAGAGCCCTGAAAACCGGGACGCCGTCACCGTCGCCTATAATTTGCTGGCCGGCGCGGCGGCGCTCAGCCGCCTGCACGCGCTGCGCTGCCAGGGCGTAGCCGCCGATCCGCGGCTGGCCAGGCGGGAGCCGAAGACCAGGGGCGAACTGTCACGCTTTTTTTAAACCGGCCGCAGGAAGCAGAAGTATATACTCCGTAACGGGTTAAACCCGGGGCCCGCCGAGCGGCGGGACCCGACGAGGACACAATGAGCGCTAAAAACGAAAACTCACAATCCCCCATAGCCATAGTGGGCATAGGCTGCCTTTTTCCGAAAGCGGAGAACGCGCGGCGCTTCTGGGCCAACATAAAGAACGGCGTGGACGCCATCGGCGATGTGCCCGCCTCCCACTGGCTGCCGGAAGAACATTACGACAAGAACCCCAAGCGCCCGGACATGACCTACGCCCGCCGCGGCGGTTTCCTGCTCCCCGTGGATTTCGACCCGTCGGAGTTCGGCCTAGCGCCCAACGCGCTGGAGGCCACCGACAGCGCCCAGCTGCTGGGCCTGCTGGCCGCCAAGATGGCCCTCGAGGACGCGGGCTACGGCCCCGGCCGCGAGTTCGACCGCAGCCGCGTCAGCGTGATCCTCGGCGTGACCGGCGCGCTGGAGCTGGTCATCCCGCTCGGCGCCCGCCTGGGCCACCCCAAGTGGCGCAAGGCCCTCTCCGAGTTCGGCATTACCGGCGCCGACGCCGAAGCCATAATTTCCCGCATGCAGGAGGACTACGTCCCGTGGCAGGAGAGCTCGTTCCCGGGCCTGCTCGGCAACGTGGTCTCCGGCCGCATCGCCAACCGCTTCAACCTCGGCGGCACCAACTGCGTGGTGGACGCCGCCTGCGGCAGCTCGCTGGGCGCTACGCACATGGCCTCGCTGGAACTGGCCACCGGGCGCTCGTCCATGGTGGTCACCGGCGGCGTGGACTGCTTTAACGACATTTTCATGTACATGTGCTTCAGCAAGACCCCGGCGCTTTCCCCCTCGGGCGACGCCAAGCCTTTCGACGCCTCCGCCGACGGCACCGCGCTGGGCGAAGGCCTGGGCATGCTGGTGATGAAGCGCCTCGAAGACGCCGTGAAGGACGGCGACCGGATCTACTCCGTGCTCAAGGGCGTGGGCTCCTCCTCCGACGGCAAGGGCAAGGCCATCTACGCCCCCAGCTCCGAGGGCCAGGCGCGCGCGCTGCGCAACGCCTACAAAGTGACGGGCATCGAGCCCTCCACCGTAGAGCTGGCCGAAGCGCACGGCACCGGCACCACCGTCGGCGACGGCGTGGAGCTGGACGCCCTCACCGAGGTCTACCGCGATAATAAAAAGGAGGGCTCCTGGTGCGCCCTCGGCTCGGTCAAATCGATGATCGGCCACACCAAGGCCGCCGCCGGCTCCGCCGGGCTGATAAAGGCCTCCCTCGCCCTCTACAACAAAACCCTGCCCCCGTCGATAAAGGTCACCACGCCGCTGAAGGCCCTGGCCGAAGGCACTACGCCTTTCTACCTGAACGCCGAGCCCCGCCCCTGGATAAAGAAGGACCACCCGCGCCGCGCCGCCGTCTCCGCGCTGGGCTTCGGCGGCTCCAACTTCCACGCCATCCTCGAGGAATATTCCCCCGAAAAGAAGCAGCCCGACTGGGACGGCGACGCCCAGCTGGCCGTCTTCTCCGGCAAAGACGCCTCTGAAATAAGATCGGCGCTCTCCGCGTGGAAAAACCAGGACTGGGACGGGCTGCGCCTGGCGGCCATGCGCGCCCGCGCGGCCTTCCAGCCCTCCGCCCCCGCCCGCCTCGCTTTCGCCCTGGAGCGCGGCATGGACTGGAAGAAGCTCATAGATTCCGCCCTGTCGAACCTCGACTCCCAGAAAGCCGCAACCTGGACCACCCCGGACGGGATCTCTTTCTCGACCGCCGCCCCGGAAAAAGTGGCCGTGCTGTTCCCCGGCCAGGGCGCGCAGTACCCGGGCATGCAGCGGGACCTCTCCTGCCGCTTTCCCGCGGCCCTAGAAGTCCTGACCGCCGCCGACAAGGAATTCGGCGGGGGCAAACCGCTCTCCGATTACCTCTACCCGCGCACGGCTTTCACGCCCGAGGCGAAACAGCGCCAGGCCGAAGACCTGAAGGACACCTCCGTGGCCCAGCCCGCGCTCGGTGCCGCCGCGCTCGGCGCCTGGCGCGCGCTGGCCGGCTTTGGCCTGAAGCCCGCGGCCTTCGCCGGCCACAGCTACGGCGAGCTGCCGGCCCTCTGCGCCGCCGGGGTTTACGGCGACTCTGAACTTTTCGCGCTGTCCAAGCTGCGCGGCGCCCTGATGGCCGCCGGCGGAGGCGACCGCGGGAGCATGCTGGCCGTGCAGGCCCCGCTGGCCGAAGTGGAAAAAGCCGTGAAGGAAGAGAAACTGGACCTGGTCATCGCCAATAAAAACACTCCCGCGCAATTCGTGCTGTCCGGCCGCACCGAAGAGATCAAGCGCGCTGCCGAACGCCTCACGGCCCGCGGCCTGAAGAATACCCCGCTGCAGGTTTCAGCCGCTTTCCACAGCCCCCTCGTGGCTGGCGCCCAGAAGGAATTCTCCGCCGCCCTCGGCAAGGTGAAGTTCAATAAGCCGCAGACCTGCGTCTACGCCAATAAGACCGCCGCTCCCTACCCCGAGGCCTCCGACAAGGCCCGGGAGATCCTGGCCTCGCAGCTGGCCTCGCCGGTGGAATTCACCGCGATGATAGAGAAGATGCACGCCGACGGCGTCAGGATCTTCCTGGAAGTGGGCCCCGGCGCCCGCCTGACCGGCATGGCCTCGGCCATCCTGGCCGGCAAGGAACATACGGCCTTCGCCCTGGACGCCTCGGCCGGTAAAAAGAACGGCGTGGCCGACCTGGCCCGCGCGCTGGCGCGCCTGGCCGCCCTCGGCTGCGCCCTCGACCTTACCTCCTGGGAAGGCGGCGCCGACGGCGCGAAGGACGCGGATAAGAAAGTTTCCAAACTGGCCGTGAAGCTGACGGGGGCGGGCTACCGCTCGCCGCGCCCGGCCGCCCCGGCGCCGAAACGGCAGCTCACGCTGGCCCCGGCCGCCGCGCAGGCGCCTTACGCTCCCGCCGCCCCGGCGGCGCAGGGCTACGCCTCCGAGGCGCTGTTCGTGACGCAGCAGAGCATGGCCGCCCTGCAGAAGCTGCAGGAGCAGACCGCCCTGCTGCACGCCCGTTTCCTGGAAGGACAGGAAGCAGCCCAGCGCTCCTTCCAGTCTTTGGTGGAACAGCAGCAGCAGATCTTCACCGGCGCTCCTGCGGCCCCGCTGGCCGCCCGGCCCGCGCCGGTGTACGCGCCCGCGCCGCGGCCGGCCGCCCCGGCCCCAGCCGCGCAGCCCGCCGGGACCAATATTGAGAAGGTCCTGCTCGGCATAGTTTCAGCCCAGACCGGCTACCCCGCCGAATCCCTCAACACCGACATGGACATGGAGTCCGACCTCGGCATAGACTCCATCAAGCGCGTGGCTATTCTCTCCGAACTGCAGGAGAAGCTGCCCTCCGCACCGCGTATCACCCCCGAGCAGTTGGGCTCCATCCGCACGCTGCGGCAGGTAGCCGCCTATCTCTCGGCCGGCGTGGCGCAGGCGCCCGCCGCCACCGCCGCCGGCCCGGACGTTTCCGGCATCCTGCTGTCCATAGTCTCTTCGCAGACCGGCTATCCCGCCGAGTCGCTTAATCCCGACATGGACATGGAATCCGACCTCGGTATAGACTCCATCAAGCGCGTGGCCATACTCTCCGAACTTCAGGAGAAGCTGCCCTCCGCCCCGCGCATCACGCCCGAACAGCTGGGGTCCATCCGCACCCTGCGCCAGGTCACGGCTTACCTGTCGGCCGGCATGCCCGCCACGGCTCCAGCCACAGTTACTGCCGTTCCCGGCCAGGATGTTTCCGCGGTCCTGCTCTCCATAGTTTCAGCGCAGACCGGCTATCCCGCAGAATCGCTGAACCCCGACATGGACATGGAGTCCGACCTCGGCATCGATTCCATCAAGCGCGTGGCCATACTCTCCGAACTTCAGGAGAAGCTGCCTTCCGCACCCCGCATCACCCCTGAACAGCTCGGCTCTATCCGCACCCTGCGCCAGGTCACGGCCTATCTGTCGGCCGGCATGCCGCCTGCCGCCCCTGCCGCCGCCCCCGCCGGAGGCCAGGATGTTTCCGCGGTGCTGCTCTCCATAGTCTCGGTACAGACCGGCTACCCCGCCGAGTCGCTGAACCCCGACATGGACATGGAGTCCGACCTCGGCATAGACTCCATCAAGCGCGTGGCCATTCTCTCCGAGCTTCAGGAGAAGCTGCCCTCCGCCCCGCGCATCACGCCCGAACAGCTCGGCTCTATCCGCACCCTGCGCCAGGTTACCGCCTATCTCAACGCCGGCGGAGCGCCTGTTCCCGCGCCGGTCTTTGCAGCCCCCGCAGTTAAACCCCTGGAAAGCGAAATAGTCAGAGAGGTGCTGAAGACGGCGGAGCTGGACCCCTCGGCCGCCAGGGAAAAGGTTTCCCTGGATAAGAATTTCCCCGTCTGGGTCACCGACGACGCCTCCCCCCTCTCCGGGGCCATAATCAAGAACCTGGAAGAGCGCGGCTATACCGCCAAAAAAGTTTCGCTCGACGGCGCGGCCCCCGCCGACACCGGCCTCTCGGGCCTGATAATCCTGGCCCCCGTAACGAAACTGGGCAAGAAGGATTTCTGGAGCGACTCTTCCGAGGCCTTCCTCAAGAAGGCTTTCCGCCTGGCCCGCGCCGCCGGCCCCGCCCTGAAAGCCGCCGGCGGCAAGTCCGGCGCCTGCCTGATGACCGTCTCGCGCCTGGACGGCGCCTTCGGCGTCTCCGGGCTCAAGTCAGAGCAGGACCCCGTTTTCGGCGGGCTGGCCGGCCTGGCCAAGACCGCCGCGCGCGAGTGGCCCGAAGTCTCCTGCCGCGCGCTGGACGCCGCCTCTGAGTGGAACCACACGGTTTCCGTGGCCCAGGCCGTTACCGACGAACTTTTCTGCGCAGGCCCGGCGGAGCTCGGCCTTTCCGAGACCGGCGGCAAGTTGGTGCTGCTGAGCCGCTCGGAGCAGGTCAAGGGAGAAAAGTTCCCGCTCGCCAAAGGCGACGTGGCGCTGATCACCGGCGGCGCGCGCGGCGTCACGGCCGAAGCCGCGGCCGCGCTGGCCTCGGCCTGCGGCGCCACGCTGGCCGTACTGGGCCGCAGCCCGCTGCCCGCTCCCGAAGAAGCCTGGCTGCAGGCCTGCGCCTCGGAAGCCGACATCAAGAAAGCCCTGATCTCGCGCACTCCCGGCCTGGCCCCGAAGGCCGCGGGCGAAACTTGCCGCGGCATCCTGGCGGCCCGCGAGATCCGCGCGCAGCTCAACCGCTTCGAAGCGGCCGGCTCCCGCGCCGTCTATTATTCCGCCGACATCCGCGACGCCAGGGCCGTGGCTGAAACCCTGAAAAGAATTCAAAAGGAACTGGGCCCCGTGCGCGGCCTGGTGCACGGCGCCGGCGTGCTGGCCGACAAGCTGATCCTGGACAAGACCGACGAGCAGTTCAGCTCGGTGTTCGACACCAAGGTGACCGGCCTGCGCAATATTCTGGAGGAACTGGACCTTTCCAAACTGAAAGTACTGGCCCTTTATTCCTCCTCCACCGCGCGCTTCGGCCGCACCGGCCAATGCGACTATTCCATGGCCAATGAAGTGCTGAATAAAACCGCCCGCCTGCTGGCGCGCCGCCTGCCCGCCTGCCGCGTGGCCTCCTTCAACTGGGGCCCGTGGGACGGCGGCATGGTCAACGACGGGCTGAAAGCCCTGTTCGCGAAGGAAGGCGTCGGCGTGATAGGCCTGGAAGAGGGCGGCAAGTTCCTGGTGAACGAGCTGTCCTGCGAAGGCGGCCCCGCGGAAGTGGTGGTGGTGGCCCGCCCCATAACCGCCGCCCCCGGGGGCGGGAGCGGCCCGGCGCAGCCCCTGGCAAAAGCTTTCGAATTCCCGGTCTCCGTGGCCGACTGCCCTTTCCTGCGCTCGCACGTCATTAACTCCAGGGCGGTAGTGCCCACGGCCGTCATCACCGAATGGCTGGCCCACGCGGCCCTGCACGGCAATCCCGGCCTGCTCTTCCACGGCTTCAACGATCTAAAGATCTACAAGGGCATCCTGCTCTCCGGCGGGACCTACAGGGTTTCCGCCCTGGCGGGCAAGGCCGTCAAGTCGGCCGGTTTCTTCTCCGTGCCCGCCGAGTTGCGCGGCCCCGGCGGAGAGTTGCACGCGGGGGCGCAGATAATCCTGGCCGCCGCGCTTCCTCAGGCCGCAGCCCCGGCGCCCGAGTTCCCCCTCAAACCCTACCCGGGCCAGACCGCCAAGGCCTACGGCGAGGTGCTTTTCCACGGAGAGGACATGCGCTTCATCCGCTCGGTGGCCGGCGTTTCCGACAAGGGCATTGTGCTCGACGCCGCCGCCTCCCTGCCGCCGGCCTCGTGGATGCGCAGCCCGCTGCGCGACCGCTGGCTGGCCGACCCGGCCGCCCTCGACGCCGCCTTCCAGGGCATGATACTCTGGACCTTCGAGAACTCCGGCGCCTGCTCGCTGCCGAACTCGGCCGTTTCCTACCGGCAGTTCGCGCAGTTCCCGAAGGGCGGCGTGCGCGTTTCGGCGCGCGTGACCCGCAGCGCCGAACACGCCTGCACGGCCGACATAGATTTTACCGACGACAAGGGGCACCTGGTGGCCAGGCTGGAAGGCTACGACTCCACCGTGGACAAGTCCCTTAACGCCGCTTTCCGCAAAAAGGAGCTCAGCGCCGTTTGATGAAAGAGCAGCCCATAGCGATAGTCGGCGCCGGCGGCATTTTCCCCGGCGCGCCCGACCTGCCTGCCTTCTGGGATAATATCTCCGGCGGCACCTGCTCGGCCAAAGAGGCGCCGAAGGGCCGCTGGATCCTGCCCGGGGGCGAAGCCTTCGACCCGCAGAAAGGCGCCCCGGACAAGGTCTATTCCCTCAAGGCCTGCTTCGTCGAGAATTTCCGCCTGGACCCGGCCGGCCTGGATTTGCGCGAGACCTTCCTCGAGCGGCTGGACCCCGTTTTCCACCTGGCCCTGCACGCCGCCAGGCAGGCCCTGCATGACGCCGGCCTCAAAAAGATAAACCGCGCCCGCACCGGCGTGATCATCGGCAACATCGTACTGCCCACCGACTCCGTCTCGGCGCTGGCCCTCGAGACCCTGCTGCCCTCCTTCGAGGCCGCGGCCCTCGGCAAAAGCCTCACCGCTTTCAAATCTCCCACCGACCCGCTGAACCGCTACCCGGCCGGCCTGCCCGGCGCGGCCATAGCCCGCGCGCTGGGCCTTTCCGGCGGCAGCTTCACCCTGGACGCGGCCTGCGCCTCCTCCCTTTACGCCATAAAGCTGGCGGTCGACGCCCTGCGCTCCGGCCGCGCCGACGCCATGCTCACCGGCGGCGTCTCCCGGCCGGCCTCGCTCTACACGCAGATGGGTTTCTCGCAGCTGCGGGCCCTTTCCCCTTCGGGGCGCCCCTCGCCTTTCGACGCCGCGGCCGACGGCCTGGTGGTGGGCGAGGGCGCGGGCATGTTCGTGCTCAAGCGTCTGGCCGACGCGGTGCGCGCCGGCGACAAGGTCTATGGTCTGATAACCGGCATCGGCCTCTCCAACGACATCGGCGGCAGCCTGCTGGCGCCCAACACCGCCGGCCAGCTCTACGCCATGCGCGCCGCCTACCGCCAGTCCGGCCTTTCCCCGTCTCAGGTAGACTATATCGAATGCCACGCCACCGGTACGCCGACCGGCGACCCGGTGGAAGTGGAAAGCCTCAAGACCCTCTGGGGCGAGCGCGGCTGGAGCGAAGGCCAGTGCGCCCTCGGCTCCGTAAAATCCAATATCGGCCACCTGCTCACCGCGGCCGGCTCGGCGGGACTGATGAAGGTGCTGCTGGCTTTCAAGCACAAGACTTTGCCGCCCACCGCCAATTTCGTCAAGCCCGGCCCCAGGATAAAGCTGGCCGGCTCGCCTTTCCGCGTGCCCGGCGAGGCGGCGGACTGGGTGCAGCGCGACGGGCGCACGCCGCGCCGCGCCGCCGTCAGCGCCTTCGGCTTCGGCGGCATCAACGCCCACGTGCTGGTAGAGGAATACTCCAGCTCTTTCGCCCCGGCCGTCACCCAGGCCCAGCCCGCCCCGCCGGCGGCGGTGGCCATCGTCGGCATGGAGGCCCGCTTCGGCTCCCTAGGCGGGCTGCGGCAGTTCCAGGAAGCGGCCCTTGGCGCCGCGTCGTCTACGCCTGAAGACCTGCCCGTAGAGCGCCTGCGCGGCCTGCCCCCCGCCAAAAAAGGTTTCTACCTGCGCGAGGTCGGCGTGCCCGCCGACGCCTACCGCATTCCCCCCAAAGAGCTCGAGGAGATGCTGCCCCAGCAGCTGTTGATGCTCGACACCGCCGCGCGCGCCATCGCCGACGCCGGCGGGAAGGGTCTTGAGAACGCCGGGGTCTTCATAGGCCTCGGGCTCGACCTGAACACCACCAATTTCCATTTCCGCTGGGCGCTGGCCGACACCGCCCGCAAATTCGCCGCCGACAAAGGCTGGCGTCTTTCCGGCAAGGAAGAGAAGGAACTCCTCTCCGCCCTGCGCGAAGCGGCCGGGCCGGCCTTGTCGGCCAACCGCACCATGGGCGCCCTCGGCGGCATTGTGGCCAGCCGCATAGCGCGTGAATTCCACGTCGGCGGACCCAGCTTCACCATCTCCAGCGGCGAGACCTCGGGCCTGCGGGCCCTGGAGGCCGCGGTGCGCGCCCTGCGCGCCGGCGAACTGGATACCGCCCTGGTCGGCGCGGTCTCCATAGACGGCGACCCCCGCGCGCTGAACGCCGCGGATGCCCTGCGGCCTTTCGCGCCCCAGGCCAAACCTTTCGATTCCTCCGCCGCCGGCACGCTCCAGGGCGAAGGCGCGGCCGCGCTGGTACTCAAACGCCTGGAAGACGCGGTGCGCGACGGCGACCGAGTTTACGCCGTCATTAAAGGCCTGGGCTTCGCCTCGGGCGGCGGCGTGGACCAGCCCGCTCCCTCTCCCCAGGCTTATACCTCCGCGCTGCGCGAAGCCTACGCCGAGGCGCAGGTGGACCCGTCCACTATAGGCTACCTGGAGACCCACGGCAGCGGCATCCCCGACGAGGACGCGGCCGAAGCCGAAGCCCTTACTGATTTTTACGGCGTCTCCGCAGCCCCGCTGCCCTGCGCCCTGGGCTCGGTAAAGCCGGTGATAGGCCATACCGGGCCGGCTTGCGGCCTGGCCGGCGTGGTCAAGACGGCCCTGGCCCTTTACCAGGAGATCCTGCCGCCGCTGGCGAAGATTTCACCGCTGGCCCGGCTGGCCAGGGCTAAAAAAAGATTTCACATCCCCGCGGAGCCGCAGTACTGGCTGCGCAACCGGGCCGAGGGCCCGCGCCGGGCCGGCGTCAGCGCCCTGGGCCTCGACGGCAACTGCGGGCACGTCGTGCTGGAGGGCCTCGAGCAGGCCGCCGGCGACCGCCCTGTCACAGAGCGCCGCCAGCCGCTGGGCGCCCGGAGCGAGGCGCTGTTCGTCCTGGAAGACGACGACGCGCGGAGCCTGGGCGCCGGACTTGAAGACCTGGCCGCCTGGCTCGCCCGCCAGCGGCAGGACTCTAACATTGAGAAGCTGGCCCGGGGCTGGTTCGCCCGCGCCGGCTCCAGGCCGGCCAAGCAGCGCGCCTGCGTGCTGCTGGCCCGCAACGCCGCCGAGTTGAAGGCGCTCTGCGCCGAAGCCGCCGCCGCGCTGAAAAAAGATCCGGAAAAAGCGCTGCTGCGCGACCGCCTCTACTATTCCCCCGCGCCGCTGGCCCGCCGGGACAATATCGCTTTCGTCTTCCCCGGCTCGGGCAACCAGTACCTGGGCATGGGCCGCGGCCTCTGGACCCAGTGGCCGGAAATAATACGCCGCCTCGACGCCGAGAACGGCTACCTGCGCAACCAGATGGTGCCGGAGCTGTTCGCCCCGTGGCGCCTCACCTGGGAGGACGGCTGGCGCGAGCAGGCCGAGCTGCGCATAGTGGACGATTACAAATCCATGATCTTCGGCTCCGTAGCCCATGGCACCGCCGTCAGCGACCTGGTGCGCGCCCTCGGCGTGGAGCCCGCCGCCGTCATCGGCTACAGCCTCGGCGAGACCGCCGGGCTGTTCGCCACCCGCACCTGGACCGCGCGCGACGAGATGCTGCGCCGCATCAACGAGTCCAGCCTGTTCGTCAGCGATTTGGCCGGACCCTGCGACGCGGCCCGCCGCTTCTGGAATCTGCCGAAGGACGAGAAGGCCGACTGGGTGCTGGGCGTGATAGACCGCCCCGCCGAGACGGTGCGACTGGCGCTCAAAGGCGCCGAGCGCGCGGCGCTGCTCATCGTCAACGCGCCGCTGGAGTGCGTGGTGGGCGGCTACCGCAAGGCGGTGGATTCGCTGGTAGAGGGCATGGGCTGCGTCTTCCTGCCGCTGCAGGGCGTCTCGACGGTGCATTTCGCCGCCGCCAAGCTGGTGGAGAAGCAGTACCGCGAGCTGCACCTGTTCCCCACCAACCCGCCCGCAGGCGTTAAATTCTACAGCGGCGCCTGGAAGAAAGCTTACGAGGTCACGCGCGAGAGCGCCGCCGACTCCATAGTGGCGCAGGCCGTGCACAGCCTGGACTTCCCGTCGCTGGTAAAGCGCGCCTACGACGACGGCGCCAGGATCTTCGTGGAGCTGGGGCCGCAGGCCTCCTGCACCCGGATGATAGACAAGATTCTGGGCGCGCAGCCCCACGCCGCCAGGCCGGCCTGCGTGAAAAACCAGGACGAGCCCGGCACCGTACTGCGGCTGCTGGCGCGGCTGCTGGCCGAACGCGCCCCCGTGGACCTGGCGGCCCTCTACGGCCAGGAATCCCGCGCCGCCGCCCACCAGGACGCCGACTCCGGAAAGACGGCGATAAAGGCCCAGCTCTCAACGCCCGCCCCCAAACCCTTAAACTGGCAACCCGGCAAAATTTCCTTTCCCGAGGTCCAGGCGCCGGCCATAGTTCCCGCGCCGGCCGTTCCCGCCAAGGCGGCTTTCACTCTCCCGCCGGCTATGCCGCCCGCGCCCACAGCCCTGCCCCCGCAGCCGGCCGTCACTGGCGGCGGCCCGGCCTACCTGCAGAATTTCGCCGCGGCCAATGAGGCCAAGGCGAAGGCGCATGAAATTTTCCTGCGCCTGTCCCGCAACTTCAATGAACTGCAGACGAAGAACATAGCTTTCCAGGGAACGCTGGTGCAGGCCCTCGGCGGCCGCGCACCGGCCGCCCCGCCGGCGGTCCCGCTTCAGCCTCCCGCCCCGGCGCCGCTCCCCCTGAAGCAGAACGCCTCTGCGCCCGCGGTTTTCATGACCCGCGAACAGTGCATGGAATTCGCCGTCGGCTCCATCGCCAAAGTCCTCGGTGAAAAGTTCGCCGCGGCCGATACCTATCCCACCCGCGTGCGCCTGCCGGATACGCCGCTGATGCTGGTGGACAGGATCAACAGCGTGCGCGGCGAGCCAGGCTCCATGACCTCGGGCAACGTGGTGACCGAGCACGACATACACCCCGGCGCCTGGTACCTGGACTGCGGCCGCATTCCCACCTGCATAGCGGTGGAGGCCGGCCAGGCCGACCTCTTCCTTTGCGGCTACCTCGGCATAGACGACAGGACCAAAGGCAAGGCGATGTACCGCCTGCTCGACGCCGAGGTCACCTTCCACCGCGGCCTGCCGCTGCCGGGCCAGGTCATACACTACGACATCAACATAGAGCGCTTCGCCCAGAACGGCGACATCTGGCTCTTCTTCTTCAATTATGAAAGCACCGTGGACGGGCAGCCCCTGCTCAGCATGAAGAAAGGCTGCGCCGGCTTCTTTACGCAGGAGGAGCTGGCCAAGGGCAAGGGCGTGGTGCTGACCGCCGAAGAGCAGGCTTCAGCCCCGGGCAAGGCGCCCGAAGGCTGGAAGCCCCCCGCGCCTTTCGCCGCCGAAAAAGAATCTTACACGGAAGCGCAGCTGGACGCCCTGCGGGCCGGCCGCTACGCCGAAGCTTTCGGCCCCGCTTTCGCGAACCTGCCGCTGGCCAGGCCGGTCGGTCTGCCGTCCGGCAAAATGCGCCTTGTGGACAGGATACCAGAACTTTCCCCGCGCGGGGGCCGCTACGGCCTGGGCTCCGTGCAGGGCGAAATGGACATACACCCCGACGACTGGCACCTGGTCTGCCACTTCTCCGACGACCACGTGATGCCAGGCACGCTGATGTACGAGTGCTGCCTGCATACCTTCCGCGTACTGCTGCTGCGCCTCGGCTGGACAGCTGAGGAAGGCTCCTGCTGGTACGAGCCCGTGCCCGGCGTGACCAGCCGCCTCGAGTGCCGCGGGCAGGTGCTGCCCTCCACAAAGAAAGCGATGTACGAGATCATCGTAAAAGAGATCGGCTACCAGGCCGACGGCACCCCCTACGCCATAGCCGACGCCTTCATGTACGCCGACGGCAAGCGCATCATCCATATCCACAACATGTCCATCCGCATGGGCGGAGCTAAGAAACAGGCCATAGAGACCCTGTGGAACGCCGGCGCCGAACCCGCACCGGCCGGTCCGCGGGCCGCCATCTTCGACAATGCCAGCATCACGGCCTTCGCCGTGGGCAAACCCTCCGAGGCCTTCGGCGACAAATACAAAGTCTTCGACGAGGGCCGCGTCATCGCCCGCCTGCCCGGCGACCCCTATAAATTCCTGGACCGCGTAGTTAAAATCGAGAACTGCTCCCAGTGGGAGCTGAAAGCCGGCGGCTATATAGAAGCCGAATACGACGTGCCGCCAGGCGTTTGGTATTTCAAGTCCGGCAACCAGGCGTCCATGCCCTTCGCCGTCCTGCTGGAAGTGGCACTGCAGCCCTGCGGCTGGCTGGCCGCCTATCTGGGCTCCGCCCTCACCAGCGAAACCGATCTCTCTTTCCGCAACCTCGGCGGCACCGCCGTGCAGTACGCCGAGGTGTTCCCCGACGCCGGCATCCTCGTCACTAAAATCAAGATTACCAAGGTCTCCCAGTCAGGCGGCATGATCATCCAGGACTACGACATGGAAGTCCTGTGCGGCGGACGCACCGTCTACAAGGGCGTCACCCAGTTCGGCTTCTTCTCCAAGAAGTCCCTCGCCGAACAGCTGGGCGTCCGCGGCGCCGCCCGCCACGCCCCCACAGCGCAGGAGCTCGCGGCGGCGGAGCCTTTGGCCCTTTCAGCCGTTGCGGGATTGCCCGACGAAAAACTCATCATGCTCGATTCCGTCGAAACTTATATCCCCGCCGGCGGCCCCAAACAGCTCGGCTTCCTCCGCGGCCTCAAGCAGGTAGACCCCGCCGAGTGGTTCTTCAAAGCCCACTTCTACCAGGACCCCGTCTGCCCCGGCTCCCTCGGCCTCGAGTCCTTCGTCAATTTAATGAAAGCCGCCGCCCGCAAGCGCTGGCCAGATCTCCCAGCGGATGCCCGCTTTGAGTCCATGGCCCTCGGCGCCAAACACCAGTGGATCTACCGCGGCCAGATAGCCCCCAAAAACAAATCAATAACGGTAGAGGCGTATATAACCTCGGTCGATGATGCGGCCAAGACTATAAAGGCCGATGGCTTCCTGGTAGTAGACAATTTAGTCATCTACCAAATGAAAGATTTCGCAGTCAGATTAGTGTCGTAGGAATTCAGTGTTTCGGGATTGACCGGCCGGGCGGATAAGAAAAACCGTCGGTGAGCCAGCCGCTTGCATAAGCGCGGCTGGCGAGCACCGAGCGAGGCCACGGTGTGGCCGAGCGTGTTTTTCGTTCCGCTTGGCCGGGCAAGCCCGTTCAGCGAGTAAATTTTAGAATGAAATACACCAAAGTACACGTCAACGCCATCGGCTACGAACTCGGCCCCAATGTCGTCACCTCGTCCGAGCTCGAGAAGCGCATAGAGCCCATGCTCACCGCCCTCCACGTCCCCCTTGGCCAGCTCGAAGCCCTCACCGGCATCCGCGAGCGCCGCTGGTGGGACCCCGGCTTCGAACTCTCCGAAGGCGCCGCCCGCGCCGCCCGCAAAGCCCTCGAGCAGGCCGGCCTCGCCCCCGCCGACCTCGGCGTCCTCATCTACGCCGGCGTCTGCCGCGAACACAGCGAACCCGCCACCGCCACCGCCGTAGCCGACAAGCTGGGCGTCTCCCCCGCCACCGCCGTCTACGACATCTCCAACGCCTGCCTCGGCGTCCTCAACGGCATGCTCGACATAGCCAACCGCATAGAGCTCGGCCAGATCAAAGCCGGCCTCGTAGTCTCCTGCGAATCCTCCCGCGAGATCAACGACGCCATGATAGCCCACATGCTGGCCAACAGGAATTTCGAGACCTTCCGCCTTTCCCTCGCCACCCTCACCGGCGGCTCCGGCGCCGTGGCCGTGCTGCTCACCGACGGCTCGTCCGGCCCCGGCCACCAGCTCCTCGGCGGCGTCTACCGCTCAGCCTGCGCCCACCACAAGCTCTGCATCTGGCACCGCGACCACATGTCCACCGACGCCACCGCCGTCCTCAAGCACGGCGTCGCCCTCGGCAAAGAAACCTGGGCCGACCTCATGGCCGGCCTCTCCCTCACCCCCGCGCAGGTGGACAAAGTCATCTGCCACCAGGTGGGCGGCGCCCACAAGAAGACAGTGCTCGAGGCGCTCGGCGTCCCCGAAGCAAAAGATTTCTCCACCTACGAATACCTGGGCAACATGGGCACCGCCGCCCTGCCGACCGCCGCCGCCATAGCCGGCGAGAGGGACTTCCTCGCCCCCGGCGACACCGTCGGCCTGCTGGGCATAGGCAGCGGCCTGAACACCATAATGATGGCCCTTAAGTGGTAAACAAGGACACGATGAACGATTACCTCCCCGAAGGCGTAACCAAGGAACTCTACCCTTTCACCGGCAAGTACCACACTACCGCCAGCGGCGCCAGGCTGCATTACCTCGACGAAGGCTCCGGCCGGCCAGTAGTCATGCTGCACGGCAATCCCACCTGGTCCTTCTACTTCCGCAACCTGGTTACGGCCCTGCGCGGCACCAACCGCGTGATAGTGCCGGACCATATCGGCTGCGGCCTCTCCGACAAGCCCGGCGACGACAAATACGACTACACCCTTAAAAGCCGCGCCGACGACATCGAGAGCCTGTTGGAAAGCCTGGGCATTAAAGAGGACGTCACGCTGGTCCTTCACGACTGGGGCGGCATGATAGGCATGACCTGGGCCGCCCGCCACCCCGAGCGCGTAGTGCGCCTGGTGCTGCTCAATACCGGCGCCTTCTTCCTGCCGCCGGAGAAATCCTTCCCGCCCGCCATGTGGCTGGCCCGCACCGCCCTCGGCACGCTGCTGGTGCGCGGCTTCAACGCCTTCTCGGCCGTCTCCGCCCATGTCTGCGTAACCCGCCGCAAACTTACGCCGGAGTTGCGCCGCGCCTACACCGCCCCCTACAACAGCTGGGCCAACCGCATCGCCACGCTGCGCTTCGTGCAGGACGTGCCGGTGCGCCCCGGCGACAAAGCCTTCGAGCAGGTGGACATCACTCAGCGCAAGCTCGGGCTGTTCGCAGACAAGCCGGCCCTGCTCTGCTGGGGCCTGAAGGACTTCATCTTCGACCGGCATTTCCTGGACACCTGGAAGCGCTACCTGCCCAAGGCGGAGATACACACCTTCGCCGACGCCGGGCACTATATACTGGAGGACGCGGCCGAGGACGTCATCCCGCTGGTGAAAAAGTTTATCGCTAATGCCTGAAAATATTTCCGCTCTCATGACGGGGTTGGCGGCGGCCATGCCGGACCGCCCCGCCGTCATTGCCGGCGGCAGGACCGTCTCTTTCAAAGAGCTGGAAGCGGAGATCTCCCTGCTGGCCTCCGGGCTCGCAGCGGCCGGCATTCAGCCGGGCATGCGGGTGGCGCTGATGGTGCCGCCCTCGGTCGAGTTCGCCGCGCTGACCTTCGCCCTGTTCCGCGCCGGCGCGGTGGTAGTGCTGATAGACCCCGGCATCGGCATCCCCGCCATGAAAACCTGCCTGGCCGAGGCGCGCCCGGAGGCCTTCATCGGCGTGCCCAAAGCCCAGGCGGCGCGAATACTGCTGCGCTGGGCAAAAGACTCGGTACATACGGTAATCACCGTCGGGCCGAGGCTGTTCTGGGGCGGCCTGACCCTTGAACGCGTACGGGGCCTCGCCGGCGCGCAGCCCCTGCCCCGGTCCGGAGACACCGCCGCCATACTTTTCACCTCGGGCAGCACCGGCGTACCGAAGGGCGCGGTCTACACCCACGCAATGTTCTCCGCCCAGGCGGAAATGCTTAAGGAATATTTCCATATAGAGCCCGGCTTTTTTTCCGTTCCCACCTTCCCCCTCTTCGCCCTCTTCGACCTGGCCCTCGGCCTCACGACAGTCCTGCCTGAAATGGATTTCACCCGGCCTGCCTCCGTGGACCCTTCAATGCTATCCGTCCTCATCAGCAAATACGGGGCGGTGCAGCTTTTCGGCTCTCCCGCCCTGCTGGACACTTTGGGCCGCTACGGTGAGCAGAGCAAAACGCGCCTGGACTCCCTCAAGCGCGTCATCTCCTGCGGCGCTCCGGTTTCAGACGGCGTTATAGCGCGGATAAAGAAAATGATCCCCGCCGGCACGCAGGTCTACACCCCTTACGGCGCCACCGAGGCGCTGCCGGTGGCCTGCATCTCCGGCGACGAGCGCGCCGCCCTGCCGCGCGGACCCGGCGTCTGCGTGGGCCCCCCCTGGCCCGGAGTCGAGGCCTCCATTATAAAGATCTCCGACGAGCCGATAGCCGCCTGGTCGGATCAACTCCTCCTGCCGGACGGCGAGATAGGGGAGCTCGCGGTCAAAGGCCCTACCGTGTCCCCGTCGTATTTTGGCCGCGAGGCCAGCACCTCCCTGGCCAAGATCCGCGGGAGTAACGGGGAAATTTACCACCGCATGGGCGACTGCGGCTGGAAGGACGCAGAAGGACGCCTCTGGTTCTGCGGCCGCAAGAGCCACAGGGTAGAGACGGCCGAAGGCACCCTTTTCACCATTCCCTGCGAGGCCGTCTTCAACGCCCACCCCAGGGTGCGCCGCACAGCCCTCGCGGGCGCTGGCCCCGCCGGGCGCCAGACCCCTGTCTTGTTCGTGGAACTTGAGAAGGGCGCGCAGGGCGGCCCCGCCCTGACGCAGGAACTGCTGGCCCTCGGAGCCGCGCAGGAGCACACCAGGAACATAAAGGACATTTTCTATCACCCCGGCTTCCCGGTGGATATACGCCACAACGCCAAGATCTCCCGCGAGAAGCTCGCGGAGCTGGCGGCGGAGAAGCTGGGCGAGGGGGTGCCGGCATGAAAGCGCTCGTCACCGGCGGCGGCGGCTTCCTGGGCGGGGCCATAATCAGGCTGCTGCTGGCCAAGGGCGCCTCTGTGCGCAGCTTCTCGCGCGGATCCTACCCGGAGCTGGAGCGCCAGGGAGTAGAATGCCTGCGCGGCAGCCTGGCGGATAAAGAGGCCGCGGCCGCCGCCTGCCGGGGCTGCGACATAGTTTTCCACGCGGCCGCCAAGGTGGGCATGTGGGGCCGCTACGAGGATTTTTACAGAGCTAACGTGGAGGGCACGGCCAATTTGCTGGCCGGGGCCGCGGCGGCGGGCCTTAACCGCTTCGTCTTCACGGGCTCTCCCAGCGTGGTCTTCAACGGCGCCGAGGTAGAGGGCTGGAACGAAAGCGCGCCTTACCCCGCGAGCTTTGATTCGCATTACTCCGCTACCAAGGCACTGGCGGAGCAGCTGGTGCTTAAAGCCAACGCACCCGGGTTCGCCACGGTTTCGCTGCGCCCACACCTGATCTGGGGCCCCGGCCAGAACCACATAGTCTCGACGATAGCCGAAACCGGCAAGGCCGGCACGCTGCGCCGCATCGGCCGCGCTAACAAGCTGATCGATTCCACCTACATAGACGACGCGGCCGCGGCGCACTGGTGCGCGGCCGAGAGGCTGGCTCCGGGCGCGCCCTGCGCCGGGAAAGTTTATTTCATCTCCCAGGGCGACCCGCGGCCCAACTGGGACATAATCAATATGATCCTGGCCGCCTCAGGCTCGGAGCCGGTGACGAAAACCCTCTCTTATCCGACGGCTTACGCCGTAGCCCTGGCCCTCGAGGCCTCGTGGTTCCTGGCCGGCTTCACGGACGTGCCGCCGCTGAACCGTTTCGTGCTCAAGCAGCTCACCACCGCCCACTGGTTCGACATCTCCGCCGCCCGGCGGGACCTCGGCTACGCCCCCTCCGTGACCATCGAGCAGGGCATGGAGAAGCTCAAGGACTGGTTCCGCTCCGGCGGGAAATAGGCCCGGCCCGGAGAGGGACGCTGGTCCCCGACAGAAAGAGCCCCGGGTTTAAACCCGGGGCTCTTGTTTCTGTAAGCAAAAGGGCGGCAGGCCTTGCGCCCTACCTGGTAAGGCCGCCCGGCACGTCCAGTTTTTGTGAAAGCAGCACGAACTCCAGCGCCGACCTGAGCGCCGCTTCCTTGTTGTTGGCGGCGCCGCCGTGCCCGCCGTCCATGTTCTCGTAATAGTAGACCTTCTTGCCGAGGGCCAGCAGCTTGGCGGCGGTCTTGCGGGCGTGCCCGGGGTGGACGCGGTCGTCCTTGGTGGAGGTCTCCAGGAAGATGTCGGGATAGTTCACGCCCGCGCGGATGTTCTGGTACGGAGAATACTTCGCTATTACCGGGCCCAGTTCCGGGGAATCCGGGTCGCCGTACTCCGCCGCCCAGGAGGCGCCGGGAGGCAGCTTGGTGTAGCGCAGCATATCCAGCAGCGGCACGCCGCAGAGCACCGCTTTGAAGAGGTCCGGGCGCTGGGTCAACATGACGCCCATCAGCAGGCCACCGTTGCTGCCGCCCTTTATGGCCAGGCGGGACGGGGCGGTGACGCCGGTCTTTATCAGGTCCTCCGCCACGGCTATGAAGTCGTCATAGGCGTTCTGCCGCTTCTCCAGCAGGGCCGCCTGGTGCCAGGCCGCGCCGAACTCGCCGCCGCCGCGGATATTGGCGACCACGTAAACCCCTCCCCGCTCGAGCCAGAGCCTGCCCGTCACCGGCGGGTATCCCGGGGACAGGGAAACCTCGAAACCGCCGTAGCCGTAGAGCAGGACCGGGTTGTTCCCGTCCGGTTTCATTCCCCCGGGATAGACGATAAAATACGGTATCCTGGTCCCGTCGGCGCTTACCGCCTCGCGCTGGTCGGTCTCCAGGCCGGAGGCGTCGAACTTGGGAGGCGTCTGCTTTATTGCGCCGCCCGGGGCCCCGGAATAAAACAGAGACTCCGGGGTCAGGAAGCTCTGGTAGCTGAACAGGAAGTCTTCGCTAAAATCGTCCGCTGAAACCACAGAGGCCGAACCGTTGGCCTGCACGGGAACATCTTCGCTCTTCCAGGCGCCGCCCTCGCGCGAAAGTTTAAGCAGCCTGCCCTTCACGTTATCCAGCAGCGACAGCAGGACGCAGTTCTTGGTGGTGGAAACCCCGTTCACGGTCACGCGTGGCCCCGGCTCAAAGATCAGCTCCGGCGCGGCCTCGGCCTCCGTCAGGCCGGCCTTATCAATGGAGACGGCCAGCACCGAGCTCTGGCTCAAAGTTTTGCCGGGAAGCTTCCAGTCGCTGCGCAATTTTAAGATGATCCTGCCGTCAAAAACGCCGCACACGTCCGCGTCGCGCGGGAGCGGCATTTTCACGGTCGTGTTTCCGTCAAGCAGGCGCACCTCTTCCTCAAAGAACGACGGGCGCCGCACCACGAAGGAATGAGTGCCTTCAGGCCTGCAGGAACACATGGCGTATACCATCATGTCCGCCTTGAGCCCCTCGTACAGGACCGGTCCCGAGCGGGGAGGGGTTCCTCTTTTCCATTCGCGGACCACCCGGGAGTAGCCGGAGTCCGTCAGCGAGTCGGGCGCGAGGGCGTCCGACAGCAGCAGCGTGTCCTTGTCGAGCCAGCAGACGCCGCTTTTGCTCTCTTCGAGTTTAAAGCCGTCCTCCACGAAAGTTTTATTGACCGTGTCGAACTCCCGGATCAGCACGGCGTCCTTGCCGCCGCGCGAGAGGCGCAGCAGGCAGAACCTGTTCCCGGGCTGCAGGAAAACCGCGCCGCTGAAAACCCAGGTCTCTTTTTCTTCTTCGGAAAGCTTGTCCAGGTCCAGCACGGTCTCCCAAGCAGTGTCCTGCTTAAGATATTCCGCTAGCGGCGCCCTGCGCCAGAGGCCTTTCACGTGCTCCGCGTCCCGCCAGAAATTATAAACCAGGTCTCCGTATATCCCGGCATAGGGGATGCGGTCCTTGGCGTCCAGGATACCGAGGGCCGTGTCGTAAAAGCCCTGGTAGCGCGGGTCCGCCTGCAGTTCAGCCAGCGTTTCTTTGTTTCTCTCGCGCGCCCAGGCCAGGGCCTTTTCGCCGTTAACTTCCTCAAGCCAGAGATGGGGGTCTGTTTCCGTTGAATTTTCAAGCATAGTGTTCTCCGTTTTAAGCTTCCGGGGCGGCGAGCAGCCAGAGGAATTCCAAATTGCCTTTAGCGCCTTTTATGGGGGAATCGACAAGGCCTTTCTCCCCTACCCCCGGCAGTTGTTCTTTCAGGAAGGCGCGCATGCCGTCCATCACTCCCAGCCGCGTCTCCTCGTCTTTGACTATGCCCTTGCGGAGGTCGGCAGCCTGCAGTTCGAACTGGGGTTTTACTAAAGCTATGACCTGCCCGCCGGGGGCCATCGAGGCGAAGACGGGGCCGAGTATCAGCTTCAGGGAGATAAAGGAAACGTCTATGGCGCAGAGCTGCGGCCGCTCCGGAAAGAGGCCGGGCTTTAAAAAGCGGGCATTGGTCTCCGGCATGAAGATCACGCGCGGGTCGTTCTTTATGCGCTCGTGTATCTGGCCCGCCCCGACGTCCACGGCGTAGACCTTCGGGGCGCCGGCCTGCAGGAAACAGTCGGTGAAGCCGCCGGTGGCCACGCCGATATCCATACAGATCTTGCCGGCTGGGTCTATCTTGAAAGCGTCCAGGGCCCCCTTCAATTTCAGGCCGCCGCGGGAAACATAGGGGCAGTCGCTCTTCGCCAGCTCTATCAGGTCGGCCTCTTTAACCGCCTGGCCCGCTTTGTCCGCGGGCCTGCCGTTGACCAGGACCAGCCCCGCCATGATGGCGCGCAGCGCCCTCTCGCGGCTTTCAAAAAGCCCGCGTTCGACGCAGGCCACATCAAGTCTTTTTTTAATCATGCCTTTTCAGCGGAAAAACATCCCGTCGGGAGACTTTCGGCGAAACAATTGCACCGGATTTACCTATGATAACAAAAAACCGCCGGCCAAAGACCGGCGGTTTTTCCGTATGCGCCATGGGCGCCCGGTTCAGGCGGCCAGAAGTTTTGTCTTCAGCAGCGAGAGGAGCGCGCCCACTTTGCGGACGCTGGCGGGGATCACCAGCACGGTATTGTCCCCGGCCACCGTGCCCAGGATCTCGGGCAGCCGCTGGGAGTCCAGGAACTCGGCCACGGTGCCGGCCGCGCCCGGCAGGGTGCGGATGAGGACCAGGGTTTCGTTGGCGGCGATATCAGTGACGCTGGCGCCCAGCAGCGTGCGCAGCGGGGGCACGGCGCCCGGCGCCGTCAGGGCGTAGCGGCCGCCGCCCGGCCCCGGCACCCAGGAGGCGCCCAGGTCCTTGAGGTCGCGCGAGAGCGTGGCCTGCGTCACCCGGCAGCCTTCCCTGGCCAGTTCCCGGCGCAGGTCTTCCTGACTGCCTACCGCGCCCGAGGCTATTATCTTGCGTATGGCGTAGATGCGTTCTGTCTTGTTCATTTTCGTCCTGTCCCCGATCCGCTATTGTATAATTATACAGTATTTTGTATAGTTATACAAGACGCGGGCAGTCCCGGCTATATATAAGGAGAGAACAAGCATGAAAGAGAACAAGAAAGTGGTGCTGGCTTACAGCGGCGGGCTGGATACTTCGGTGATACTCAAGTGGCTCATCGAACAGGGCTACGAGGTGATAGCCTACATCGCCGACGTCGGCCAGGCCGGGGATTTCCAGGCCGCCAAGCGCAAGGCGCTTAAAGTGGGCGCCAAGAAAGTTTACATCGAGGACCTCAGGAAGGAACTCGTCACCGATTACATCTTCCCCATCTTCAAGGCCAACGCCGTATACGAGGGCCGCTATTTGCTGGGCACCGCCGCCGCGCGGCCGCTGATAGCCAAGCGCCACATAGAGATAGCCGCCAAAGAGGGCGCCGCCTTCGTCTCGCACGGCGCCACGGGCAAAGGCAACGACCAGGTGCGCTTTGAGCTGGGTTACTACGCCCTGAACCCCGCCATCAAAGTGCTGGCCCCGTGGAAGATGCAGTCTTTCCTCAACCAGTTCAAGGGCCGCACCGACCTCATCAACTACGCCAAAGAGAAAGGCATAGAGATAAGCTCTACGATAAAAAAGCCCTACAGCGAAGACGACAATTTGCTGCATATCAGCCACGAGGCGGGCATCCTGGAAGATCCCGCGCACGAATGCGCCGAGGATATTTACTCCAAGACCGTCTCGCCCGAGAAGGCCCCGAACAAGCCCACCCGGATGAGCATACAGTTCAAGGACGGCGTCCCGGTGAAGGTGACCAACCTCGACACCGGCCGCAGCGAGAAAGACCCGCTCAAGCTCTTCATGATGCTCAACGACCTGGGCAGCCGCAACGGCGTGGGCCGGCTGGACATGGTAGAGAACCGCTTTGTGGGCATCAAGTCGCGCGGCGTGTACGAAACCCCCGGCGGCGCCATACTGCTGGCGGCGCACAAGGATATAGAAGGCATAGCCATGGACCGCGAGGTGATGCGCCTGCGGGACATGCTGTCGCCCAAGTTCGCCGAGCTCATCTATAACGGCTTCTGGTTCAGCCCCGAGATGGATTTCCTGCGCGCCGCGCTGGACAAGAGCCAGGAGGCCATAGACGGCACCGTGAACCTCAAGCTCTACAAGGGCAACATCATCATCACCGGCCGCCACAGCCCGAGCTCGCTCTACGACAAGAACCTCTCGAGCATGGACATAGAGGGAGGCTTCAACCAGAAGGACTCTGAGGGCTTCATAAAGATCCACGCCACCCGCCTGATGGCCCACAGCGCCATCATGAAAAGACGGAGCGCGAAATGAAACTCTGGGACAAAGGCGGCGGCCTTAACAAGGACATAGAGTCCTTTACCGTCGGGGACGATTATCTCCTCGACCGCCGGCTGGTCAAGCACGACTGTGCGGCGTCTCTGGCGCACGCTAAGGCCCTGCGCAAGGCCGGGCTGCTGACCGCCAAAGAGCTGGCTGATATCAGCGCCGGGCTCAAGGCCATAGCGGCGCTGGACGCCAAGGGCAAGTTCGTCATAAAGCGGGAGGACGAGGACTGCCACACTGCCATAGAGAACTGGCTGACGGCGCGCTGCGGCGAGGCCGGCAAGAAGGTGCATACCGGCCGCTCCCGCAACGACCAGGTGCTCACGGCGCTGCGGCTTTACGAGCGCGAGGCGCTTACGGAACTGAAGGCCCGGCTGGCCGCCCTTGCCGGGGCCGCGCAGGACCTGTCGAAGAAGCAGGGCCGCCTCCCCATGCCCGGCTATACCCATACGCGCCGGGCCATGCCCACTACGGTAGGGACCTGGATAGGATGCTTCGCGGCCGCGGCGGCGGACGACGCCCGCCTGGCCGACGCGCTGATAAAAATAATGGACCAGTCGCCGCTCGGCTCGGCCGCCGGCTTCGGCGTACCGGTGCTGAACATCGACAAATCCTACAGCGCAAAACTGATGGGCTTCGACCGGGCCATAGAGAACCCCATCTACGCCCAGTTCACGCGCAGCAAGTTCGAGCCGGCCGTCATGCACCTCTGCTCGCAGATCATGCTGACCCTCAATAAGCTGGCCACTGACCTGGTGCTGTTCAGCACGCCGGAGTTCGGCTTTGTAACTCTGCCCGGGGCCTTCTGCACCGGCAGCTCCATCATGCCGCAGAAGAAGAACCCCGACGTGCTGGAGCTGGTGCGCGGCAAGTACCACGTGGTGCTGGGCGAGGAATTCAAGGCGCTGTCGCTGGCGGGGAACCTTATCTCGGGCTACAACCGCGACGCGCAGCTGGCCAAGGGCCCGCTGTTCGCCTGCCTGGACACGGCGCTGGCCTCGCTGAACATCATGGCCACGGTTACGGCCGGTTTAAAGTTCGACAGTGAGCGCTGCGTGCCGGCCCCGGAACTGTTCGCCACCGAGGAAGCCTACAGATTGGTAAAGTCGGGAATGCCTTTTAGGGACGCCTACCGCAAGGTAGGAGAAAAGTTTCGCTAGCCGCCGCCTTGTGCGCCGGAGCCGGCCAGGTAAGGCAGCAGAGCGCCCGCCGCCCGGCGGTGGCCTTCCGCGTTTATATGGTTGTCTATCAGGTGCCTGCAGGCAGGCTCGTCAAGCTCCGCGCCCGCGGATAGCACGGTCACCCTCCCCGCAAACCTGGAGAACTTACCCGCTGAAAGAAGAGGCTTCAGCGCCCCGTCTAAACGGAAACGCGGTGCGCTCCCGCCGCCGTGGGAGTTATTGACGGAAAAAACCAGCACCTTCACCCCCCGCAGTTCTGGCCTGTCCAGGAACTTGCCCAGCACGGACATGAATGCCCAGGCGTGAGTTACAGGCCCTGCTTCCGGAGTTTTCCTCCGGCCCTTGAAGTTCTCCCTCGCAAATACCGCCATCCTCGCCAGGTGTGCCCCGGGGAAATACCCGCTGCTCCCCACCTGTTCTGACAGCGATTTCCAGTCCTCCTCCGGGCGCAGGCCCGGCCTTCTTTTTCTGGACAGGTAGGCGAGGTTCTCCTCCAGGTCGTTGTCGTTATATTGTATCACCAGGTACCGGAGGCCTCGGAGGTCGGCGCGCATAAGGAACTCAAGTTCCCGGGCGGTCCCGAACGAAGAGACGCCCATGTTGAGCACCCGCCTGCCGGTCCGCCGCTCCAGGAGCTGCGGGTACGAATCTTCCTGGGCCACGCCCCAGCCCATCGTGTGAGAATCCCCTAGCGTTACGATCTCGGGAGCCACGAGGGAAAGTTCGTCGTCGCGCGTGCCCAGGCTGTTTATGGAGTAATGGTTCCGGAACCTGGCCCCGCTGTGGAAGCAGGCGCCCGTCTTCAACCGGTAAAAGACGCGCGCGTCGTAGACGGCGCACTCCGGGTCGAACTGCAGGTAATGGCGGTACGGGGAAGCCCAGTAGTAGCCCCTGAAGAAAGCGAGGAGAGCGTCCGGAGCGCCCGGGGTCAGCCCCCGGAGCATCAGGAAAGAAACCGCGGCTTCAAATACGGCCGCGAAGATAGCCGCGCTGACCAGCAGCGCCGCGCCAGTCTTCAGGCGGAGAAAGAAATTATTTGGGGCTTTTTGCATCATCTGCGGGGAATGGGAATTTCCAGTGTTGGCGGGGTCTTGTAAAAAACCCGGACCTCGGAAGACCCCGCATTAGGCGAAACGGCGCGGCAAAAGCAAAGCGTAAAGCCGGTCAGGCTTTCCGTCACTTTTCCCGGTCTTCGTCTTCGAACTGCTCGAGTTTGAGCTTGCCTTCGGCGTCCTTCTTCAGGACCTCGATCTTGCGCTTCACTTCCTCGAGCTTCACGGAAAGCTCCTTGGAGATGGTCACGCCCTCCTCGAAAAGGGTGAGCGACTCCTCTATCGGGGTGTTCTCGTCTTCCAGCTTGCCGACTATGTCTTCGAGCTTGGCCAGTTTCTCTTCGAAGCCGCCGCCTTCAGTTTTTTTCACCATAAAGTCTCCTGGTCCGGGCCGGCCTTGCCGGCTCCCTTTTTCTGCGCGCGGGGTTTGTCCGCGGCCGCGCCCCCGTTGTCCACCACTTCGGCCTGCGCCTTGCCCTCGGAGAACTGCAGCGAGAGGCGGTCGCCCGGCGCCAGCGTTGCCGCCGTCTTCACGGCTTTGCCCTTGGCGTCCTTGACGATAGCGTAGCCCTTCCGCAGCGGGAAGAGCGGGCTCAGTGCGTTAAGCTTGGCGGTCTGCAGATTCAATTTTTCCGACGCCCGGCGCAGCCGCTCCGAGGAAGCGTCATAAAGCCCCTCGGTCGCCTGGTCCAGGCGCTGCAGGGGCCGCTCCAGCAGCACCAGCGGGTTCACCATCGGCCTGCTTGAAACCAGGCGGCGGAACTTGCCCTGCAGATTCTCGTAGTAGATGCGCAGGCTCTGCAGCAGTCTCCGCTCCAGGCCGGCGATAGTGGCCGCCAGCTCTTCCTTGCTCTTGACCACCAGCTCGGCCGCGGCCGAGGGCGTAGGGGCGCGCAAGTCGGCCACGAAATCCGCTATGGTGAAATCCGTTTCGTGCCCGACGCAGGAAATAACGGGGATCTTTGACCCGGCTATCGCTCGGGCCACTATCTCCTCGTTGAAGGCCCACAGGTCCTCTATGGAGCCGCCGCCGCGCCCTACGAGCAGGACGTCTATATCCGGGAAGCCGGCGTTGAGGTCCTTTATGGCCTGCGCGATTTCCTCTTTAGAGCCCTCGCCCTGCACTTTGACCGGGGCTATGATGATATGGAGGTTGGCGTAGCGCCGCTTCAGGATGGAAAGTATGTCCCTGATGGCCGCGCCCGCCGGGGAGGTGACCACGCCTATCTTCTGCGGAAGCGCCGGGATGGGACGCTTGCGGCCCTGGTCGAAAAGGCCCTCTCCGGCCAGTTTCTTCTTGAGCTGTTCGAAGGCCAGCTGCAGGGGGCCTATGCCGGCCGGCTGCAGTTCCTTCACCATCAGCTGGTACTTGCTGGTCTTGTCGTAGGCGGTTACGTTGCCCCTGGCCCGCACCAGCAGGCCGCTCTGCGGCTCGAATTTCAGCGCGCCCCCGAAGCCCTTGAACAGGACCGAGGCGATGCTTGAAGTCTCGTCTTTCAGGTCGAAATAAGCGTGGCCCGAAGGGTAGACCTTGTAGCCGGAGATCTCCCCTTCCACCCAGATCTCACGGTAGGAGGTTTCCAACAGGTTCTTTATGCCCCGGCTCAGCTCGCCGACGCTGTAAATCCTGGGCTCCGTCATTTCTCCCCCCGCAGCCGCTTCAGGCGCTTGCCTATCTCGGCCTCGAAGCCCTGCTCCGTCGGGCGGTAGAAGGTCTTCGGGTCCGGCATGTATTCCTGCCTGACATAATGGTTCTCGAAATCGTGCGGGTACTTGTAGCCCTTGCCGTGCCCCAGGGCTTCCCCGTCTTTGGAGCCGTCGCGCAAATGCATGGGCACGGCGCGCTCTAAGCCGTTCTTAACCTCTTCCTGCGCCTCGTTGACGGCCAGGTAGGCGGCGTTGGACTTGGGAGAGCAGGCCACGTAGATGGCCGCCTGGGCCAGTATGATGCGGGCCTCGGGCATGCCAAGCATCTGGGCGGAGTTGAAGGCGCTCTGCGCCATAACGAGCGCCATGGGATTGGCGTTGCCCACATCCTCCGAGGCGCAGATCAGGATACGCCGCGCCACGAAGCGGGGATCCTCGCCCGCCTCCAGCATTTTCGCCAGCCAGTAGACGGCCGCGTCGGGGTCGGAGCCGCGCATGGACTTTATGAAAGCGGAGATATGATCGTAATGCTCGTCCGAGCTGCGGTCGTAGCGGAGGCTCCTGCGCTGTATTGATTCCCGGGCCACGGCCTCGTCTATCACGCGCTTGCCGCTTTTACCGGGCTTGGTGGTTACCACGCCCAGCTCCAGGGCGTTCAGCAGGCGGCGGGCGTCTCCGGAGGAATTTTCAACCAGGTATTTCTTGGCTTCCGGAGTGACTTCCGGCTTCAGATTGGCGAGCCCGTCCGCGTGCGTCAGCGCCCTGTCGAAGATGTCGGAGAGGTGCGCGAACTGCAGCGGCTTGAACTCCACCACGATGAACCGGCTCAGCAGCGCCTGGTTGATGTAGAAGAACGGGTTCTCCGTGGTCATACCCACCAGGATTATCTCCCCCTTCTCCACGGAGGGCAGCAGCACGTCCTGCTGGGTGCGGTTGAAATGGTGAATCTCGTCGAGCACCAGCAGCACGCGCTGGCGGCTGGCCAGGCCGGAGCCCAGGCCTCGCGAATACTCGATGATCTTCCTGAGGTCGGGCACGCCGGCCATGACGGCGTTCAGCTCGAAGACTTTGGCGTTGGCGCGGGAAGCTATGTAACGGGCCAGGGCGGTCTTGCCGCAGCCGGGCGGGCCGAAGAACACGGCTGATTTAAGGTTGTCGGCCTCGATGGCGCGGCGCAGCAGCTTGCCCGGCCCGAGTATCTCCTCCTGGCCGGCGAACTCGTCGAGTTCTTTGGGCGCCAGGCGCGCGGCCAGCGGGGAATAGGCAGGGCCTCCCTCGGGCTCGGGGACGGCTGGCTTTTCTTCGAAAAGTGATTCGGACATAGAAAACCGCCGGGGGTTATTTTTCCGGGGCAGCCTCTTCTCCCAGCGTGGCTTCCAGCGCGGAAACCATTTGCTCCAGCTTCCGGGAATCGGCCTCGCGGTTGGTCTCAGACTTCTGCTTGAGGTTGTTCAGTTCGACGGCGAAGTCGAAGGCGGCCAGGATGGCCAGCTTGGAGCTGTCCACGATGTTCATCTTGGCCTCTATCTTGTTGATCTTGTCTTCCACCTGGGCGACGATGGAGCCCAGCTCCAGCTCGGTCAGGCCGTCCACCGCCGGGAATTTTATCACCCGGTTGCGGACCTTGGCTTCGAATTCCCTGCTATTCATCGTCGTCCTCGAAAAGGCCGGGCTGCCGGTCGTTGAACTTTTCTATCCTGGAACAGATCTTCTCCAGGCGGCGGCGCACCTTGGCCTTGAAATCGGCCAGGTCGCGCGCGGCGGAAGTGTTGGAGGCGGACTTGCTGCGGGCCGCGCTCAGCAGCTCCACCTGCTGCTTGAGCACCCCGTTCTCCTCTTTGAGCCGGGCGATAAGCGCTGTAGCGTCGTTCACGAGCTGCTCCAGGCGCTTTATGCGGTTATGCATGCCTTAATTATATAAAAGAACGGCCGCGCGGCGGCGGGGCGCAAAAAAAGCCCCGGTGTCCGCCGGGGCCTTCTAACTGCAGGAAACATAAGCCAGGTTATCGTCGGTTCCCCCGCCTCCAAGGGGGAGAAAATCAGGTTGAGGGGGATATCCCGCTTAACCACGGGAGAAAGGACGCGGTAAATAAAAGGGGCTGCCTGGTGGAGTTCCTGACTGAAAAGGCGGAAACGTCGCGCTAGCGGGACCAGGCTCCTTTTCGTGCCCGGCCGCTACTTGTAAAGGCTTTGAAACTTCTTTTCGTCCTCGTCGGCCTTACGGGCCTCGCCTAGCGCCCGGTAGATCAGGCCGCGGTTGTGATAGGCCTTGGCGCTTTTCGGGTCAAGTTCTATCGCGGAGGAATAATCGGCGATGGCCCTTCCCGGCTCCTGGGCCCTTGCGTAAGCGTTGCCTCGGTTATAGTACGCTTCGAAGTATTTAGGCTTGATCGCCAGCGCCGAGGTATAATCCTCTATCGCTTTTTCATACTCGTTGATCCTGGCGAAGGCCTGGCCCCGGCCCGAATACGCCTGGTAGTATTTAGGAAAGGCGCCGATAGCCGCGGAGTAGTCCTCGATCGCCGAATCGTACGCGCCCTTCATCCGGTAGGTGAGCCCGCGGGAATATAAAGCCTCGGCGTCCTTCGGGTTTAATTCTATAACCTTGGAATAATACGGCAGGGCTTTGTCGTGCTCGCCCCGCCTGGTATAAAGGTTCCCCAGGTTGAAATAGAACGAACTCTCCCTCGGGTTGAGTTCTATCGCTTTGGAAAGGTTCTCTATACCCCTGGCGGTGTCGCCAAGCTCGATATAGACGCCCCCCCGGTTGGCGTACGCCATGGCGTACGCCGGGTTGAGTTCTATCGCTTTTGAGTAGCTCTTTGCGGCCTTTTCGAATTCGCCCTTCTCGGCGTAGAAGTTCCCCTTGTCGTAATACGCTGTGGGATCGTTCAAGCTCCGGACGTCAGCCTCGCCCTCGTTCGTGCGCTCCTTGCACGCCGCAAAGGACATACAAAACACCGACGCCAGGACTAAGCCGATCTTTATTCCTTTCATATGGTCTACCTCCGGTCAGGGGCGAATGCGCAGTTGTGTAATTATATGAAACATCAAAGCGGGTATCGACAGGGCAGGGCGCCGTGCTACTTGCCCGCGGAGGCCTCGGCGGCGAGGAGGCCTTCAGAGCAGCCGCCGCAGATCAGCGTTCGGAACTGCAGGAAACTTAATGTGGGGTAGGGGACGCTGATGACTATATTCCTAATTACGGATAATTCAATCTTTGATGGGGGAAAATAGTCATATAGTCATCAGCGTCCCCTGTCTCCCCCTCGGTGACCCGGGACTCCTGACAAAACCGCTACTGCAATATCTCTTCCCGCGACGCGAGCGCGGTCACGGCCTCCTCACGGCGCGCGGTCAGCGAACCGTCCATCGCGTGCTCCGCTATCCTGGCCGCCGCCTCGCCCGAAAGGGCAGAGGGCTGCAGCACGTAATCCGCCCCGGCTCCGTACAGCTCGGCCGCGGCGGCGGGTTTCTCGGCCGTCATAACGAAGGCGGCGCCCGGAAACATAGACCTGAGGGACTTCAGCAGGCGCAGGTTGGTGCTGCCCTTGATTATGTGGTCGGGCAGGGTGCAGATGAACACTTTTGATTCCTCAAGATGGGCGTGCTTGAGCGTATCCGGGTGGCTTATATCGCCATAGACGCAGGCCACTCCCAGCGCGTCCAGTTTTTTCTTCACCACCGGGTTGAAGTCCACCACTTTCAGATGAGCGAGCGTTTCCGGGCTGCGGGCCGCGAGGTCCGCGACCATCGCGCTGGCGGTGCGGTAAAAGCCAAGCAGCACCACCGGCTTGAAACTGCCGTGCAGGGCCTTTTCCTCCTGGCTGCCTATGTCCTTAAGCCCCGCAGAGGCGAGGAGCCTGGCCCCGGAGGCCTGCAGCTGGTGGCTGTAATTGACCAGGTACGTCGAAAGCACGGCCAGGATCGAGAAAACCCAGATGCCGGTGGTGACGGTCTCCCCCCCGATATGCCCGAAGCCGGCGCCGAGCGTGAGGATGACCAGCGAGAACTCGCTGACCTGAGAGAGGTTTATCGTGGTCAACAGCGATACCCTGTGGCCGGCCCTGAGCGGGTAAAGCACCCCGAAGATGCCGGGCACGCGCACCAGCAGCGCCACCGCAGCGGCTGCCCCGGCGGCCAGAATCATCCCTTTGTCGGGCATCGGTATCTGCATCCCCAGCGCCACGAAGAACAGCGTTATAAAAAAATCCCTGATACTGACGACCTTGGCTATGACGTCAAGGTTGTAGGGGAAGGTGGCCAGCGAGACGCCGGCTATGAGCGCCCCCATCTCCATCGAAAGGCCGACCTCCGGCCGCGCGGCGACCAGCGCCACCAGGAAACACCAGCCCAGGCTGAGAACCAGCATCAGCTCTGGCACCTTGGCCACAAGCCGGAATATCCGCGGCAGCATATACTTGCTGACGGCCATCGCCGCGGCGACAAGCAGCGCTCCGGCCATAAATGTTTTAAGCATGCCGATCAGGCGCGGGTCGGCGAGGTTGGGCTGTATGGCTAGGACTATTATCGCCCAGATATCCTGGAATATCAGTATGCCGACGGTGATGCGGCCGGCCAGTGTGTCGAGTTCGAATTTGTCATAGAGCAGCTTGATGACGATCATCGTACTGCTCAGGGCAACGGCCACGGAGAAGTAAAGACGCGCGTATCCGCCCCCCAGGCTTATTCCGGCCCCCTCCAGCAGGCCGAAGGCGGCGTAGGCCAGCCCGACGCAGATCGGGAACTGCAGAAGCCCCGGCAACAGCACCATTTTCCCGGCCGAGAGCATCTTATGCAGGTCTATCTCCAGGCCGATCATGAACAGCAGTAGGATAAGGCCTATTTCGGCTATGGTGACTATCTGTGCGTGGTCGGTTATGAGGCCGAGGCCTACGGGCCCGATGAGGAGGCCGGCCAGCAGTTGGCCGAAAATGACAGGCTGCCGTAGAATCTTCATCAGCAGGCCCATCCCGGCTGCGGCCGTAATGGCCACGGCTATATTGCCGATCAGCGAATGACTGCCGCCGTCAGAGCAGAACCCGGCCGACGGCAGCAGGGATATAAGAAAAAGACTAAACACCGGTGTTTTTATTGTGAGTTTCATGTTATTTCAGGATCCATGAGCGCGGCCGCCGCCGCGCCGCTTCTTCCCCTTTCCTCCGGCGCGATTCGCCGGGACAGCCCCGAGCGCCTCTTTGATGGTGTTGGCATGGATGCGGACGGCAAACTGCAGGAAACCTAAGCGCGGTTATCGTCGGTTCTCCCGCCTTTTTCCCCCTCCCCGGACGCGTTTTTTTTAAATTACGCGTGCGTACCGGCTAGGGGAGAACGGCCCCATAGACCGGTTCTTTGTCGAGGGTTACCTGCCGCGCCCGGCGGAAGCCGGCCCGGCCCAGTATTTCCTTCCTGAAGAACGCGCTTTCCACGGGATACTTGGTGAAGAAGCTGCCCGAAAAGACCACGGTGCCTTCGCTCCCGGCGAATTTCTTCAGGGCGGAGAGGGCGCGGGCTATCCTTTCGACGTATTCGCCGAGTATCATGACGGCCAGCGGGTCGCCCTTGGCGTAATACCTGTAGAACAGCGGCACGAACTTGTGCTTGAGCTCCTGCGGCAGGGGTTTGGCGTATTTCCTGAAATCGCAGGCCCACAGCCGCGCCAGCAGGTCATAGGGAGTTTTGCAGCGCGCCAGCCGCATTATCTCGCCGAGCAGGCGCGAGGGTTTGTTCCCCGGCAGCAGGCCGTGGGCCGCGCTCGAGACGCCGAGGGTCATGGTAATCAGCAAATTCCTTACCTGGTAATCGCAGACCAGCCGCTCGTGGCCCCGGGCGTCTATGGCGGCTATGGTGAAGCCAGTGCCGAGTGAAATTATGAAGCCGGGCCGCGCCGTCGTGCCGGCGCGCAGCGCCGCGAAGGCGTCGTTCTCGAAGGCCAGGGGCCCGGTATAGCCGAAATCGCGCTTAAGGCGCTCTCTGAAGTAGGGCTCCACCATTTCTGCGTCGCGGGGAAAATCTATGCCGCAAAGGCAGAAGCGGGCGCCGGACAGTTCGATCTTGCTGCCGCGGGCGAGTTTATCCACCCCCCGCTTGATAAGGGCGTAAACGGCCTTTACGCCCTTTGCCTCCAGGTTCGCGCCCGGCACCCGGGCCACGCGCACCGCCCCGGCATCCGTCTTCAGGGCCACGGCTATCTTGGTGCCGCCGCTGTCCACGCCCAGGAAATACTTCACCGGCCCCCCCTGTAGGGCGGCAGGAAGGCGGAGTTCTGGGCGAGGACGGCTTTGAGCAGGCGGAAAGTCACGTCCGCGTCGGGGGTTAGCGGGTTCAGGAGCAGCGCCTGGTAGGCCAGGTCGAAGTCGCATTTCCACGCGGCCTCGGCGGTAAGCGCTTCGTAGGCCTTTATCCGCTGCGACAGCCCCTTGGCGAAGACCGGCAGCTGTGCCGTCTTCAACGGCTTATAGCCGTTCTTGTCTATCATACAAGGCATTTCAAGCACATGCTCTTTTTCGAAGCCGTCGTAAGTGCCGTTATTGGGCACGGCCACGGTGACGCGCTTCTTCTGCAGGCCCAGCAGGCAGGCGATGACGTCGTAGGCTACCACGTTGTAGAAGGCGCCGCCGCGCTCCTTGACTGCCTCGGGGATCTCCGAGACCGACGGCGAGCGGTAGGCCGCGAAGATACGCCGTTCTATCTCGGCCACCTTGACCGCGCGGGACGGCGTTGACTGGTCCTCTTTCACCACCGCGCCGGCGTGGAAGAAATACTTGTGGTAGCCGGTCGGGATTATCCTCGCGCGCGCCATTATCTCCGGCGTCATCTTCACCTTGGTGATATTGAGCGCCGTCGGCAGGCCTTCCTTCTCTATCATCTTCTTTATGACCGCGGGGAGAACGGAGCGGCCCTTCCGGCGCACGTCGAGAACCCAGGCGAAATGGTTTGGCCCTACGTAATCTATCTCGGTGTCCTCCATGCGCGCGCCGATCAGGTCGCTCACGCCCTTGTGCATGGTAAGCGAGCCGTTGCAGATGCCCACGGCCCTGATCTCGTGGAAGCGCACCAGCGCCTCGGTGACGATGCCCACCGGGTTGGTGAAATTCACCAGCCAGGGGTCCTTGGCGCCGTAGCGCAGCAGGGCGTCGGCGATCTTGCGGATCTGGGGGATGGTGCGCAAGGCCTTGGAGAAGCCGCCCACGCCCGTGGTCTCCTGGCCGATAATGCCGTACCTGCGGCCCAGTTCCTCGTCGCGCCGGCGCGCGGCCATCATGCCCACGCGTATCTGCGGCACCACTATCTTGGCGCCCTTCACCGCATCGTTAAGATTTAGCGTAGCCTTGATGGCCAGCTTCGACTTGGACTTTTCCGCCAGCCGTTGCGTGAAGCCGTGCACGGCCTTCAGGCGCCCGGCGTCAATGTCCATCAGGCAGACTTCGGACACCGCCTGGTCCAGCCCGGAATTCAATATGTGGTCGATAAGGAGTGGAGTGTAACTCGACCCCGCCCCTACGATAGCCAGCTTTGTCATGGTAAACCTCTTGAGAATTGCAGGGAACCTAAGCGCGGTTATCTCCGGTTCCTCCCGCCTTTTTCCCCTTCGCCGGGCGCATTTTTTAAAATTACGCGTAAGCGCAGCCCGTTTTATTTATGATACTAAAAAACCGTGCAGGTTCTTTCCGCCCGGCGCGGCGCCGGGCTGGTGAGCGGCAGTGTCGATACTCTCAATCCATAAAAGAACATCCTGGGGCCGGGGCGCAAAAAAGCCCCGGTGTCCGCCGGGGCTTTTAAGATCTGCCGGGAGGCTTAAGGCTCCAGTATCCATTTCACGAACTCGTCCCACTGCGTGTCGGCCGACATCTTGAGCTCGCTGTAGCCGCTGATGTCGTCGGCGTTCTCGGGCAGGTAGACCGCGGCGCCGTGGGAAAGGGTGGGCCTGTTGGCGCTGACGCCGGTGAAGATCACCGGGCCCTCAGTGCCGGCCATCAGCCTCTCGACCTCGGCCGCGGCGGTCTTAACCTCGGCGTTCGCGCTGTGCTGCATCAGCAGTTGGGCGAAGCGGCGCAGGTCCTTGTTGTCCCCCAGGGAGTAGCGGGTGGCCTCGGCCCGGGCGCGCAGCACGGCGGCCTTGTCGTTGGCGGCCATGGCGGCCTTCGCCAGGGCGTCCAGCTTTACGGCCAGCTGCGGAACCTTGGCGACCTCGAGCACGGAATAGGTAAGGCCGATGCCCTGGAAGCCGTACGGGTTCGCCTTCAGGTATTCCTGGGCCACGATGGTGCCGAGCTGGGCCGCGGTCATGGAGGGCCGGAGGGCCAGCGGGGCCAGCCACTTGTCGTAGGGGTAGCCGGAGCCGGGCTCTATCTCTTCGGAGGCGGCGATGTGGGAAACCTTGGTGTCCTTCATCTCGTAGGCCACTTCCACCATCTGCATCAGGCAGGCGTCCATGGCCAGCAGGTCCACCCTGCCGCCGCCGGCCTCTATGTCGCGCACCAGGCGGCCGAGCTGAGGAGTATCTATATTATGGCCGGTTATCCAGTCGTCGGAGATGCCCTTGGAGGAGCTGGGCTCTTCCACGGGGTTGCCCTTGAGCCAGCCGGAGCCGTGGTCCCAGAGGATCAGCATGTATTTCTTGGCCGGGAAGCGGCGCTGGGCCCACAGGGCGAAATCCTTCACCGCGGCAGGGTCGCCCATGTCCACGCCGCTGGCGCTGCCCAGCCGCCGGGAGGTGATCTTTTCGGGTTTCCTGTCTTTGGTGATGTAGTACCTGGCCATGCTGTTGTCGGACATCTGGCCGAGCTCGACTATAATGTTGACGCCGCGGGTGGAGCCGATCTTCTCCATCTCGTTGATGTCGGCGAGGCCGTCCCCCTCCAGGTTGTTCTTGCCGTTGACGAAGACCATGATGGTCCACTCTTTCTCGCGGGAGGCGGCGGCGTTGTCCTCGGGGAAGGCGACCGGGGTCTCTTCCAGCACGGGCTTAGGGAGCGTGACGGAGCTGGTTCCCTGGCGGGCGTTATCGAGGGCCTCGCGGAAATCCTGTCCCGTGAAATCCTGGGCATAAAGCCCTGCACCGGGGATGATGAAGAGTGCGAGTACTGCTTTAAGCGCGGTTTTCATAAGACCTCCTCTCTGCTAAACTGGTTTGCTGCGTTGTGATGTTGTATCACGCGGGTTGACGAATGTCAAACGACCTAAGACCCTGCCTCCCCTGGGCCTAAAGGCCTATTCCCCGTCGTGAAAGCGGGAGGGGACGCTGATTCCTAATTCCTAATTCCAGAGCTGACGCCACTTTTCAGCGGGTTG
>Ga0154503_165_pt1 | contig 134355 bp, 120 predicted proteins | sample RifGroD2_FD_115982 | JGI IMG/M metagenome (GOLD analysis project Ga0154503, IMG submission 115982) | Elusimicrobia bacterium GWD2_63_28 | reverse complement strand
GTAGAGCGTATCGGGGCGGAGTAGGGACCCTCTACACCGAGGAAGTTGAGCGCCTTGGCGCGGGCCTGGTAGATCGTGTTGGGCGCCAGGGCGGAGAAAGCCGCGCTTGTAGACAGCGTGGAGGAGGAAGCGATAATAGTGACGAAACTGTCCCGGGAGATCTCGGCGGTGTAGCGAGTCTCCGGCGGGTTGCCGCCCGTATTCCAGGAGAGGGTAAAGCCCGCGACACTGACGCCGGAGAACGGCGAGGCGGTGACTTGGGGCGCTAAAGTCCAGGTGACCGTGGAGACCGTTTCCGCGTACGGGGTGGGACTGCCTGCTGCGCCGATGGCCCGGATATGCGCGTAATAGGTGGCGTTGACCGACAGTCCTGTGAAAAGGTAATTGAGGTCGGTCGTGACGGCCGAAGAAACGGGCGCTGAGAAATTGCTGCTGGTGGAGATCTCGGGGTTATAGCTGGTCCCGGCGCTATTGCCTCCGGAACCCCAGTTGAAGGCCAGGGCATTGGCCGAGAGGTTCTGGAAGGGTACGGCGACATTGGCCGCCGGAGAAATGGCGGTGGCGGTGGAGACGATGGGTGAGGAGTACTGCCCGGGGATGCCGGCGAAGTTGACGGCGTGTACCCTGGCCTGGTAAACCGTGTTGGAGGTAAGCGAGGCAAAGGGCGCGTTCAGGGCGCTGGTCTGTACCGAGCCGGTTAAGCTCACGAACCCGTCCCTGGAGATCTCGGCGGTGTACACCGTCCCGGCCGGGTTCCCGCCGTTCTCCCAGCTGAAAGTTAAGCTGCCCCCGAGCACCTCCGTGAACGGCGCCGCGGCGGGAACGGGGGGGAGGGTCAGCGTCACCGTGGAAACAGCGGGGCTGGAATAGGTACTGGCTGAACCGCTGGTCCCCAGGGCGCGGACGCGGGCGTAATAAGTGACATTGGCCGACAGACCGGTGAAAATATAATTCAGGCTGGTTGTGGCTTCCGAAGAGATGAGCGTTGAGAAACTGCTGTCGGACGAGAGCTCGGGATTGTAATTCGTTCCGGCGCTGTTGCCGCCCGACCCCCAATTGAAGGTCAAGGCGCCGGCCGAAAGGTTCGTGAAAGGCGCCGGGGCGTTGACAGGGGGCGCCGTGGCCGTGACAGTGGTGACGGTGGCTGTGAAGCCGGTATTTATGGCGTTGTGGTTTTGCGCCCTGACGCGGGCGTAATACAGGGCATTGACCGCAAGCCCGGAGAAGACGGCTTCGGTATCAAGGGTAATGGATGACCGCCCCGGGGTGGCGAAGTTATCCGTAGAGATCTCGGCTATGTACCGGGTCAGCGGCGGGTTGTCTGCCCCGTCCCAGTTGAAGATAAATCCGGTGGGATTAACCCCGGCGAACGAGGGGCTGTCCGGGCCCGCTGCTAAAGTCGCGGTGGAGACGGTCGGAGTGAACGCCGTAGGCAGGTCGTCGAGGTTAATGGCCCTGACGCGGAAGTAATAGGTGGTGTTGGGGGCAAGTCCGGCCGGGCCGGAGGAGAGGGCCGTGGCATACGAAACGGCTGCGCCGGCCCCGAAATCTATATCGGTGGAGCGGTTGACCTCGTAGGTAGTGTAGCCCGGGTTGGCGGGTTCGCCCGCGCTCCAGTTAAGGTTCAGGGAATAAACGGCCACGCCGGTAAAAGTGCTGGCTGCCGCGCCGGGCCTGCCCGCCAGGGTGTGGGTCGAAACCAGGGTGGAGGGCAGGCTGTCCGAATGGTCCGTGAAGGCCGTCGCGTAGCGGGTATAGGCGGTGTTGGGGGTAAGGCCTGTTTCGTCGGCCGAAAGCGCGCCGCTGTCTGCCGTGAGCTGGGGCGACCGGTCCGGAGTGCGATAACTGACAGTGCCGCTGTATAGCCTGTACTGCCTGGACGCGGCGGCCGCGTCGCCCCAATCCGGCGCGGCTGTCCAGCTCCAGGTGACGGAGGTAGCGAAAACGCCAGGCGCTGCCAGGCCCGCGGGTGGAGATGCCACCGTGGCGAAAGAGACCACGCCGATACCTCCGGGCTGGGCGTTCGGAACCCCTTCGGGGCCGTTGGCCGATTTTACCCCCTTGGCGCCGCCCGCGGTGCTGATGATGACGGAGAAATCCGCCTGCCTGTAGTAAATCTTAACCCTGCCGCCGCCGCCGCCGCCGCCCGGATAGGGCACATCCCCTCCGCCCGCAATGGCGTCTCCGCCCTTGCCGCCGGAAGCGGTGATGATGCCGCCCACGGCCGCGGAATCCACGCAACGCAGCAGCAAAGACCCGCCGGCGCCGCCCCCGCCGGCGTCAGCCGGTTTGGTGGAGTTGCCGCCGGGTACGCCGCGCGCGAAAATAGAACCTGTTAAAGTGAAGAAGGAGGCTTCCAGATAGATGGAGGCCCCGCCCTGTCCGCCGCTGCCTCCCGTCTGTTCCCCGGCGCCGCCGCCTCCTCCGCCGCCGGAGCCCTGTGAAAGCGAGCCCGCGGAGACCGGCGGGGCAGGATCGTCGTAGGGGTTTCCCCCGATGCCAAGGATCCCGTCGGTGCCGCTGCCGTTGCCCCCATAGCCGCCGTAGCCGCCTCCGCCCCCGCCCATATTGGTGTAGGCTCCTATGCCCGGGCCTCTTCCTTCCCCGTCTCCGCCGGGCTGGCCCGGATCGCCGCCGATCCCTCCGACTTCGCCCCGGCCCGAGCCGTTCAGGACGCCCGAGATGGAAATCGTAGAGGCAAAGACGACAAGGGAGACGCCGGGGGTAACGAAGACCGTTGTTCCCGCGTTGATCTGGAAGAGCCCGACATTGGTGAAGACGCCGCTGAGCACGTCGTTCGGCGAGCAGGGAATAGAATCTTCGGCCGCGCTGCCGGGGCCGCAGATCAGGTTGCCGCCTCCCAGGTCGCGGCCTTCTATGGTGGCGGCCGCGGCCAGGGCGGGCAGCGGCAACAGGGCGGCTAAAATAAGAAGGCGCCGTATCATTTTAGTGCAGCCTCCAGTTTCGCCTTGAGTTTTGACGCGCCTTCACTGCCGGGGTCCAGCTCGAGTATCCGGGCCAGGGTTTTAGACGACTCCGCGTACTGTTTCTTCAGGTATTGATCCACCGCCACATAGTAGAGGCGTTCGGCTTCTTTCTTGTGCGCGGGCTCGACCTTCACGGAAACGGCTGCCCTGGCGGTCTTTAATTTTTCATCGATCCCGGGGGCAGCCGGGGCCATCTTAAGTATGGCCTGGTAGGCCGCGACGGAGGCCTTGAAATCTTTTCTTTCGTCTTCCAGCGCCGCCTCCCTGGACAATTGGGCTACTTTTTCGCGCATGGCCTGGTCCAGTTCGGCGATAAGCGTTTTAGCCCGCTCATTACCGCCGTCCGCTTCCAGCGCCTTCCTGGCTTCGGCGAGGGCCTCCGTTAATAGTCCCTGCTCCCTCAAGCCCTGGGCCCTGGTCAGAAATTGGGAGACCTGGACGTCGAGGATGTCCCTTTGCGCGCGGGCCAGCGTTTCCGTCTCCTGGCTGCCCAGGCGGGATTTTATCGTTTCGATCGCCTGCGCCGCCTCCTCGTTGGCCGGATCGACCTGCAGCGCGGCTTTCCAGTATTCAAGGCTGACCAGTATATTCCCCTGCGCATACTGCTGCCTGGCCAGGATCACGGAGGTTTCGGCCATCTGGCGGTTGAGCTGCAGGGCGTACTCGGCTTTCAGCTCTCCGAGTTTTCTTTCAACCTGCCTGTTCGCGGGGTCCAGCAGGTCCGATTTTTCCAGGTTGCCGATGGCCGCTGGCAGATTGCCATCCCTGGCGGCATTCAGGCCCTCCAGGTAATAGCTGCGGGCCAGCCGCTTGCCCTCTTCCTGGTCCAGCTTTTTCATGCCCCTGCGGATCTCCTCGGCCCTCTCGGGCCCGGTCATGCCGAATTTGATCGAGAGTGAAACGATGTGGCTCGGCGCGAGCTCGTGCAGGAGGATCGCGTAGTCGACCTGGTAGTTGGCCAGCCGCGCCCCGGCGCCCAGCGAAAACCCCTTGGCCTCCAGTCCGGAGCGGACCGCGAACCTGTCCAGATACCAGACTTCCAAACCACCGGCGGGATGGAACCTGCCGCCATAATGGTTCGTCCTGGCGGCGAGGGTAGCTTTAAGATCTTTCCCCATAGCCCGCGTATAGGCCGGAGCGATGTCCACGACCCTCGGGAACGAGACGCTTTTAGAGATCAGGGTGATAGCCGGAGCCATAAGGTTTTGCACGACAAAGCCGATAGAAAGCCCTTTATTGTGACGGTACAGCAGCCCCGCGTCCGCTCCCGTGCCTGAGCCGCTCGCCGTATCTATCCGCTGCGCCGCGCTCTTGAGCCCGACCCCGAGGCTTATTTTGCCACGTATGACCTCCGGCGTATACTCCGCCGGGACCCCGATCGCCCAGCCCAGCTGCAGCAGGGTGTTGCTGATGTCGAAACTGGTCGGGGTGTCAAAGGGGGTCTCCCGCTTTTGAAAATTCCCGCTGGTCTGGCGGAGATAGCCGGCGCCCATGGCGCCCAACCGCTTGAAAGGCAGGCCGAACCCGATGAAGTCGCTGCTGGTCCCTGAGAAAAGGGTTATGTGGTTCACCGTCAGTTCCGGCTTGCTCAGCAGGACCAGGCCCGCCGGGTTCCAGTAAACGGCGCCGGCGTCGTCTGCCAGGCCGGCGAAAGAGCCGGCGAGCCCCAGGGCGCGCGCGCCTACTCCTTCCCGTGAGAACGAGCCGGGCAGTCCGCCGTCGGGCTGCGCCAGGGCGCGGGCCGGCCAGGCCGCTAAGGCCAGGCCTGGAATACAGACAGATAAAAAAAATATCCGAAGTCCGGCGTGAACATCTTCAAGCATCCCTTTCATTTTCTTGCCGATGGCTTGCGAAAACAATGAAAATATCTCCTGCCTTTCCGTCAGGAACGAGGCTTTAGCTCATAGTAATAGGATACCCTTCCGGCGACGGGGCTGCTATGCGGAGTTATACGAGAGGTTATAGGTAGTGTTCACTGGGAGGCGGGCCGGAGGGGGGAGGCCTGATTTTAGAGCGGGGGCGGCCCGGGCCTGGCCGGGCTGAAAAGGGGGCTAAGGAGCCGGGGCGTTAACCGGCAGTTCGAACCAGAAGGTGCTTCCCTGCCCCTCTTCTCCGTCCACTCCGATGCGGCCGCCGTGCGCTTCTACGGATAGTTTGCAGAAGGTAAGGCCCAGGCCGGTTGAATTCTTCTGCCGGCCCGCCGGGAGTTCCACCTGGGCGAATTTCTCGAAGATCCTGCTCCTGTGCTCGGCCGCGATCCCCGGCCCGTTGTCCTGCACGCCCACGCGGACCAGACCGCCGGAGGACTTTATGTCCAGCCGGATAAGCCCTCCGGCCTTGGGCGTGAACTTTATAGCGTTAGCCAACAGGTTCTGGATGACCCTGGAGATCAGTTCGAGGTCCGCCAGGATCTTGGGGGTATTTTTGGGGGGCGTAAACCGGATCTCGCGGCCCGCTAAAAGAGGCTTAAGGCCTGAGACCGCCTCCTTCAGCATGCCGCTCAGGTCGCATTCCGTCAGCTTCAGCTTCAGCTTGCCTTCTTCCAGCCTGCTCGTGTCCAGGACATTGTTGATTATCCGGGCCATCTGTTTCGCCGACCCCAGCGCGTCGCCGATATAGCGCCGGAGATCCGGCGAGAGGGCGCCCGCGGCTTTTTCCCTGATGAGCTCCAGGAAGCCGTAGATGCCTGCCAGCGGCGAGCGGAGGTCGTGTATGATCATGTGCACAAGAGAGTCGCGCATTTCCTCAAGCCTGCGCAGCTTGTCGTAGTTCTCCTGCAACTGGAATTTCTGCCGGCGCAGCTCAAGGTGGGCCTCGACGCGCGCCTCAACCTCCCTGAATTGGAACGGCTTGGTGATGTAGTCCACTCCCCCGGCGCTGAAGGCTTTGATCTTGTCCGCGGTTTCGGAGTGGGCGCTGAGGAAAATGACGGGGATATCTTTTAATTTCTCGTCGGCTTTGAGTTTCGCGCAGACCTCGTAGCCGTTCATCCCGGGCATGGAAATATCAAGGAGGATCAGGTCGGGCGGATCGCTGCGGGCGGCCTGCAGCGCCAGCTTGCCGCTGACGGCGGCCCGCGCCCGGTAGCCCCGCCCTTTCAGCATCTCGGAGAGCAGCTGCAGGTTGGCGGGCGTGTCGTCCACCATGAGGATGCTCGGCGGTTTTTCAGGGAAGTTCGTTTCAGTCATAGATTTCGCGGGAGGCTGCCGGTAAATGCTCAGGCGCAGCGGGGGCCGCAGCCCGTTATTCTTTCGCTGCGGGGGCGGCGTCGCGCGCGGGGCCGTTCACCGGCAGGTCGAACCAGAAGGAGCTTCCCTGCCCCGCTTCTCCTTCGACGCCGATGCTGCCGCCGTGCGCTTCCACTGCCAGCTTGCAGAAGGTAAGGCCGAGGCCCGTAGAATATCTCTTTTGGTCCGTGCGGATCCCAACCTGCCCGAACTTCTCGAAGATCCTCGCCCTGTGCTCAGGCGCGATCCCCGGCCCATTGTCGCTGACTATCACGCGCACCCGGCCGCCGGCGGGCTGCAGCTTCACCTGGATAAGGCCGCTGTTGTCAGGCGTGTATTTCAGAGCGTTCCCGAGCAGGTTCTGGATGACCCTGAAAACGAGTTCCTTGTCCGCCCGGACGAACGCGGGGTTTACAGGCGGGGTGAACCGGATCTTGCGCCCTTCCAGAAGCGATTCCATCCCCGAGGCGCTTTCCTCCAGCAGGCCGCCCAGGTCGCAGTTCTCCAGTTTCAGCGTCATCTGCCCCTCTTCCATCTTGCTCGTATCCAGGACGTCGCTGACTATCTGGATCATTTGCTGCACCGCTTTCATGTTCTCGGAAATGTAGGCCGCCGACTCGCCTGAAAGGACGTTTTTCCTGTCTTCCGTTATAAGCGTGTTGTAGCCGGCTATGACCGTCAGCGGGGTGCGCAGGTCGTGTACGATCATGTGCACCAGGTCGTCGCGCTTTTTCTCAAGCTCGCGCAGCCTGATGTAGTTCTCCTGCAGCAGGACTTTCTGCCGGCGCAATTCCAGGTGCGCCGCGACGCGCGCTTCCACTTCCTCGAACTGGAACGGCTTGATTATATAGTCCACCCCGCCCGCGCCGAAGGCTTTCACCTTGTCCATCGTTTCCGTGAGGGCGCTCAGGAAAATAATGGGGATATCTTTCAGCCTTTCTTCCGACTTGAGCTTCGCGCACACCTCGTAGCCGTCCATTTCCGGCATGCTGATATCCAGAAGGATCAGGTCGGGGGGGTCGTTGCGGGCGGCCTGCAGCGCCAGGCGCCCGCTTACCGCGGCGCGTACCCTGTAGCCGCGCCCCTTCAGCATGACGGAAAGCAGCTCCAGGTTGGCCGGCGTATCGTCCACCATGAGAACGCTCGGCTGATCCTTAACAGGTATCGGTTTAGTCATGGCTGTGGTCTTTCCCGCTGATTTGTGCCCGCCTCCCGGATGGCGGAGCAGTGCGAATGCGGCCGCTATTTCCCCAGCAGGGCGAGTATTCTCTCCGTGTTGAACTTGCCGGCCAGAGCGCGCAGCATCCCGGCCGTGTGGCTGTCCTGGGCTTCTACCCGCGCCGTCAGTTCCAGCAAGAAGTGAAAATCCCCGTTTACGGCGGCTTCGCAGATCTGTGAAACCAGTTCCTCCGGGAGGCGGGCTAAAGCTCCCGGCTTCAGCCCTCCCAGCTCTGCCTCCCCGGCCCCGGCGCCCGCGGCCGGGGCTTCTTCTTCATACAGGTACTCCGCGCCAAGCAGGGTCCGCATCTTCTCGAACAGTTCCGCTTCCCTGAAAGGCTTCAGGATCAGGGCGTCGGCCCCGGCGCCGCACGCCTCCTTGTTTATCTCGCCGAAGATGCTGGCGGTTACCGCTATGATCTTTACCGCCCTGCCGCCGGCGCCGGCCCGGATACGGCGAATGGCCTCATAGCCGTCCATCACCGGCATCCGCAGGTCCATCAGTATGAGCTGCGGCCGCTGCGCTTCGAATTCGATCAGCGCCTCCGCCCCGTTAACCGCCTGGCAGACTTCAAAGCCCGCGGGTGCCAGCAGCTGGCTCAGGAATTCACGGTTATCCTCTTTGTCGTCGACGACCAGTACCTTGTAATGCGGCTGGCCCGGTTTAAGGCCTGTCACGGGGCGCTGCAGGACCTTCCCGGCCGTGTCCGCGGGCGACTCCTCGCGCAGAACCGTGTAAAAGCTGAAAAGGCTTCCCTGCCCCGGCTGGCTTTTTACCGTAATATCCCCGCCCATCAGGCGCGCATAGCCGCGGCTGATGGCAAGTCCCAGCCCCGTACCTGTACCGCCCGCCCGGCCTGCCTGCGCCTGCTCGAACGGGTTGAACAGCCGGGCCAATTCCTGGGGCTCTATGCCCGGGCCCGTGTCCTCTATCTCCGCCGTCAGCCGGAAGTCCTTCCCGGCGGCCGGCAGGGCGCCTAGGCGCAGTATGACAGAGCCCTTTACGGTGAATTTTAAAGCGTTGCTTAGCAGGTTAAGCAGTATCTGCCGCAGTTTGCCTTCGTCGCCCATAACGAAGCGCGGCAAGTCTTTGGTTTGTTCCACCTCCAGCCGCAGGCCTTTGGTTTCGGCCCTCTGCTGGAGCATTTTTTCGACGTCCCCGATCAAAGCGCGCAGGTCGAAGACCGCCGGGTTCAGCGTCGTGCGGCCGGCTTCCGCCTTCGCCATCTCCAGGATATCGTTGATAAGCGACAGCAGGTGCTCCCCGCTGCGGTTAATGGTTTCGATCTGCTGCCTCTGCCTGGGCGTGGCTTCCGGGTCGCGCCGCAGCAGCTGGGAAAACCCGAGTATGGCGTTCATGGGGGTCCGGATCTCGTGGGACATGTTCGCGAGGAAGGCGCTTTTGGAGCGGTTCGCCACCTCCGCCGCTTCCTTGGCCTGGCGCAGCTCGGTCTCGAAGCGGCTGCGCGCCGTTATGTCCTCGATGGAAAGCAGGATGATCCTTTCTTTTCCCGACGCCCTCTGTATCTGCCGGGCGTTCAGCAGCATGATGCGGCGGCCGATGTCGGCGAAATCGTGTTCGACCTCGTAGTTGTCGAAGGTCGCCTTTTGGGGGAGGATGTTTTCGAGCAGCTCCCGGAGCTTCGGTATGTCCCATTGCTTATTGCCCAGGTCGTAGATAAGCTGGCCCACCGTTTCTTCAGGATTAACCTTGAAGACTTCATAGAACGAGCGGCTGGCCGAAACGACCCGCAGGTCCTGGTCGAGGGAGATCAGCGGTTCGCGCACGGTATTGATGATGCTGTCGGAGTATTCGCGGGCGGCGTCTTCGGAGATCTTGGTGGCCGCCAGTTCTTTGCGGGCTTTTTCCAGCCCGTCCTCTATCTCCCTGCGCTCGGTGATATCCTCGATGGCGAGCAGGATGATCCGCTCTTTCCCCGACGCCCGCTGTATCTGCCGGGCGTTCAGCAGCATGATGCGGCGGCCTATGTCGGCGAAGTCGTGCGCGACCTCGTAGTTGTCGAAGGTCGCCTTCTGGGGCAGGATGTTCTCCAGCAGTTCCCGGAGCTTCGGGATATCCCACTGCTTGTTGCCCAGGTCGTAGATCAGCTGGCCTACGGTCTCTTTGGGGTTGACCCTGAAGACTTCATAGAAGGAGCGGCTGGCCGAGACCACCCTCAGGTCCTGGTCCAGCGAGATCAGCGGTTCGCGCACGGTATTGATGATGCTCTCGGAGTACTCGCGGACCGCGTCTTCGGAGATCTTGGTGGCGGCCAGCTCTTTACGGGCTTTTTCCAGCCCGTTCTCTATCTCCCTGCGCGCGGTGATGTCCTCGATGGCCAGGAGGATGATCCGCTCTTTTCCCGAGACTCTCTGTATCTGCCGGGCGTTCAGGAGCATCGTGCGGCGGCCTATGTCGGCGAAATCGTGTTCGACCTCGTAATTATCGAAGGTCGCTTTCTGGGGGAGTATGGTTTCCAGCAGCTCCCGGAGCTTGGGGATATCCCACTGTTTGTTGCCCAGGTCGTAGATCAGCTGCCCTACGGTCTCCTTGGGGTTCACCTTGAAGACTTCGTAGAAGGAGCGGCTGGCCGAGACCACCCGGAGGTCCTGGTTCAGCGAGATCAGTGGCTCGCGCACGGTGTTGATGATGCTGTCGGCGTATTCGCTGGCTTCATCCGCGGTCTTCTTAATGACCTCAAGCTCGCGGCGGGTCTTCTCCAGCCCATGCTCTATCTCTTTTTTATCGGTGACGTCCCGGAACACCATGACGGCGCCGACCACCGCGCCGGCGCGGTTGCGTATCGGCGCGCAGCTGTCGGCGATGGCCCTTTCGCTGCCGGAGCGCGCTATAAGTATGATGTGGTTCACCAGGAGGTGCGTAGTACCGTGCGCCAGGGTTTCCTGTATCGGGTTCTCTGCCGGTTTGCGGGTCGCTTCGTTAACGATATTGAAGATTTCCTGTACCGGGCGCCCTTTCGCTTCCGCCTGCGTCCAGCCGGTGAGCCGTTCCGCGAGGGGGTTGAGGAGCGTGATGCGCCCCTGCGCGTCGGTGGCCATTACGGCGTCGCCGATGGATCTGAGGGTGACGGAGAGCTTTTCTTCGCTGACCTGCAGGGTGCTGTTGGACAGCTCCAGCTCCTTATTCGTGACCTCCTGGACCTCGAGCAAATGCCGCGTTTCGAGGTGGACCAGGTCTTTAAGGCCCTGCCGTGTTTCCCTGTCTATGTAATAGGCCGAGGCGACAGCGAGCAGCAGCAGGAGCAGGCTGGCGGCGACGATGATGGCGAACAGGCGGCGGAGGTTCGAGTGGAAATCCTCGTCGTGCTGTGCCAGGCCGCCCTTCGCAAGCAGGAGGAAGGCGTTGAGCTCGGAGCGGACAGCGTCCATAGACCGCTTGCCCCGGCCGCTTTTCAGGATCCCCAGTATGGCGGCCGCGGCATTCTTTTGGCGCAGTTCGATGAGATTATCCATTTCCGCCATTTTGGCGTCTATTAACGGGAAGACCGCGTTCAGGTGTTTATGGGCTTCGTCGCTTAAGGCAAGAGCCCGCAATTCTTCCTTGTGGCCGCTGATGACGCCGCGCGCAGATAAATACGGTTCCAGAAAAACTTTGTTCCCGGTCAATAAGTAGCCCCGCTGGCCGGTCTCCGCGTCTATCAGGGCGGACATCAGCTTGTTCGCGCTGTCCATTACAACAAAGGTGCGTTTGCGCGCGCCGGCGTCCTTCTTTAGCTGGTCGAAAGTCCAGAGCGCGCCAAGCGCCGCCGTCGCGGCCATCAGCCCGGCCGCGGTCAGTAAAAGTGCGAGCCTGTATTTGTTTTTCATTATGAATTATCCTTGGATGGGGCCCCGCTGGGCGTCCCGGGTTCCCCGGCCGGCGCCGAAACTATGCCAAACGCGCCCCTGATGGCCGGCCAGATCTTCAGCAGGGAGAGCAGCATCGCGGCCAGGATAGGACCTATGAGCACGCCCTGTATCCCGAACATCTGCAGCCCGCCGATGATGGCTATGAGCCCCACCAGCGGGTGCATATCAGCCCGGCCTTTCAGCACCAGGGGGGGGATCAAATTGTCGATGACGCTGGCGGCCAGCGCCATGACCACCAGCAGCGCCATCTGCAGGGCCGACCCCTGCGTAACGTAAAGATAAAGCATTCCCGCCAGCGAAGCGGGAGCCGTGCCCAGCATGGGGATCCACGCGAAGATGAAGGTGAGGCCCCCGGCCAGGAAGGCGCCCGGCACCCCGATAAGCAGGAACCCGGTTACGATCAGGGCCGCCTGGGACGCGGCGGCGGCGAGCCCGGCCAGTACTGCGGAGATGGTGGTGTCGCGGAACGACTGGACGAGCTTTTCCTGCACGTTCCGGTCGAACACGCGCAGGCCGAGTATCCAGGCGACGAACTCTTCGCCGTTGAGCAGGAAGAAGAAGAAGGCGATCATGGCCAGCAGCAGCTGGAGCAGCAGCACGGGGACGCCTTTGCCCAGGTCCAGGACGGCCTTGCTGGTGAGCTGCCCGGTGGCCTGGATCGCGCTTTTGAGCCGCGCGTTGACCTGCGCGGGGTTCCCGAACACCGTCTTGACAAGCTGCCAGCGGCTAAGGGCGGCGGTTATCGACTTGGGCGAAAATTCTTTCAGCTCGGACATCTCATGCCCGATGGCGATCCCCTGTTTTACGGCCAGGATGGAGAAGCCGGCCAGCGGGGCTATGACCAGCAGGAGCAGCAGGGCTGTTACCGCGGACGCGGCCAGCCTCGGGCCCCATTTTCTTGCCCGGAACCAGCGAAAGGCGGGATAGGCGAGCATGGCCAGGGTCCCGCCCAGGAACAAGGACAGCAGGTACGGCGCGATCATCCACAGCACGACGGCCAGGCAGGCGGCCAGGGCCGCCAGGAAGGTAATGACATGGACCCGCTTGGTTGCGGGCGCCTCTTGATTTTTCGTCATAGCTGGGTTCAGGTAAGTCTGCCCCGGGGCTGTTTTCAGACGGCCCCTCCCGCTGTCTGCGCCGCCTGCATCCCGAAGTAGCGGCGCAGCAGCTCGCTGGCCGCCCGGCTTAGCCGGGGCGCGATAAATCTCTTCGCGGGCGCGTCCGTTGAAATCCGGCGTGAGGCTGCGGAGGGGCGGCCCCGCGCGGCCGATGCGCTGAGCGCCCTGGGCTGCCCGCTTTCCCGTGTTTTAGCGCTGCGCTTGGTTTTGTTCACTTTTAATTCTCCCCGGCCCGGCTTGAGCGGCAATATTCATATGATATCTTCCCTTGCCGCCTGCCGCTATGCGGACTTCTACGCGCCCGGATAGGTAAAAATCCCGGCCAGGCGTGAAAAAACCGGTCTTCTTTCGAAGACCGGTTTAATTTTTCCGCTGTTTTAAACCCCGGTTTTTTTCAGGGGCCGCTTTGCTATATGACCTGCAGTATATCGGTCCTGCCTTTTTCTATGAGGGTGTCGGTGTGATAGGGGCTGCCTACGACCTTGAAGCCCCATTTCACGAAGAACCTCTTCGGCTTGCCGCGGAACCCGGCGGCGTCTTTGTCGGAATCGAAGTCGCTCTCCTTGAAGGTGATCACGGGGCTGCCGGCGTGGTAGCTTATGGGGAACTCGTAGACCTTCGTCCCCTTCGAGAAATCGAACATCCTGTCCTGGACAAGTTCCACGCTTACCTGGAACCTGGTGCCCCAGTACCGGCTGGAAGCGCTGCTATCCAGCTTCAGCGTGAACTCGCCGCGCGCCTGGTCGTAGGAGAACTCCCGCAGTTCCAGTATGGCCGCGTCCGGCGCGGCGGGCTTGCGGTAGAGGGGGGTGAACTCGAGGGCGAAACCAGTCTGGACGCCGGGCAGGCCCGTGGTCTTTACCTCGTATTCAAAAGGGCTGGACAGGCTGTAGGTGGCCTCTTTCTTTACGAAATTGTAGCAGAGCTGCATGTCTTCGGCTTCCCCGTTCCACAGTTCGCGGCTGCGCATGGTTACTTCGGTCCTGGCGCTGTGGGTAGAGAGCGTTTCCCATTTGCACTCCTCTACGCCCTGGCTGTTGCGCGCGCAGGTCTCGTAGCCGTAAACGCTGCCGAAGTTGGCCCAGAATTTGGGCGCGGCGCCGTCCTTGCTGGTCCGGCGTACGTCAAAGCACTGCTTTTCGGGAGAAAACTTGGGCTTGCCGGTGTAGACCTTCAAGGCGTCAGTCTTGACCTCCGGCGCGTTTTTCTCGATCATGTGCCGCAGGCTGATCCGCTCCGCCCTGGGCTTGCTGTCGAACAAGGCCTGCATTTCTCCGGCGCCGGCCGCAGAAGCCGTGACCAGGATCGCCAGCAGCGCTATAAGAAGGTTCAGTTTTTTCATTTCCATTTTCCCCTGTTCGTGTTTGGTGCTTAGCCAATACAGAACAATTTGTATGCCAATTATGGAAAAACGCCTGCTTGCCGGCAGGCACGGCGTAAAGTCCGGGACGCTGTTAAGTTGTGAAAGGAAAAACTTACGGCAATATTTTCATTTGAAAATATATATTTTCAGATAAAAAGACCAAAAACCGGCTATGCCGGGAGCTGGGGGCGGCGGGCCGCGAAAAAAAGCGCAGAACGAACTCTTTTTGTTATTATTAAGGCAGGCGGAGCAGACGGGCGCAGGCGCTCCCCCGCTATTTAAATGGAACATGAAACCACCGTTTCTAAAAAGTTCGGCTTGTGGGCCGGCGTGATACTCGCCCTGGGGGCGCTGGCCATGCCGGTGCTGAACCCCGACCTTTTCTGGCATCTCTCCGCGGGTAAATACATTTTTAATAACCTCAGCCTGCCTTCGGCTGATTTCCTCTCCTGGACCGAGGCCGGCGCGCCGTGGACCGATTTCGAGTGGCTGGCGCAGCTGATCTATTACCCGGTTTACGCGCTGGGGGGCAAAACCGGTTTCTTCCTGCTGAAAATGGCGCTGCTGGGCGCCACGCTGCCGGTCTTCTATTCCATACTCAAGCTGAACGGCCTGGGGCGCGGAGCTTACTTCGCCCTGCCGCTCTGGGGCCTGGCCCTGATGGCCAACGCCGACCTGCGGCCTGAGAATTTCAGCGTGCTGTTCTTCGCGCTATTGCTCTGGCGGCTGGAGAAAACCAGGATCGAAGGCTCCGGAGCGCCCTCCCTCCGCGCCCTCGCCGGGCTCGCTCTTTACTTCGCGCTCTGGGCCAATCTGCACGCCGGTTTCGCCTACGGCCTGCTGCTGCTGGCGTTTTACTCGGCTGGCGGCTATGCCGACAGGAAACTGTGGCCGGCCGCAGCGCGGCAGCCCGGTCTTGTCCAGCCCTCTGTTCTCGCCGCCGCTGCCGCCGGGACCCTGCTCAACCCGTGGGGGATAAAGATCTATTCCATACTCTTTGCGCACGCGGCCGAGGCCGGGGCCCTGTCGCGCTACCTGGCCGAATGGGCCCCGCCTACGCTCGTTAATCCCTGGCATTGGCCTTTCATGGCCGCCCTGCTGGCCGGCTTCGGCCTGCTGCTGCTCCGGTTCTTGAGGGAAAAAACCGTGCCGCTGGCGCACCTGCTGGTGCTGGGCGCGCTGGCCTTTGAAGCCTCCCGGCATACCCGGCACATAGTTTTCTTCTGCATGGCGGCCGCGGTTTTTTCCTTCGACGCGGCGGCGCGGCTCTGGGAGCCGGAACGGCTGCTGCGCCGGGGGCGTGTTTTGTTCGGCCTCGCGCTGGTCTATCTGGCCCTGCTGGTCTGGCCGCGCTACGCCGCCTTCAAGGTGAACCTGGGCGAGGAGGCCGCCGGCGCCGCCGCCTACCTGAAGGCCAATTCAGCGCAACTCGCCGGAAGGAAAATGTATAACCCGTGGACCTGGGGCGGCTACCTGGGCTGGGCCCTGAGCCCGGATTACAAGGTCTTCACCGACGGGCGCTACCTGTTCCATAAATACCTGGTCCCGGTCAGCGCGGCCATGGCGGACCAGGAGACCTGGGAAAAATACGCCGTTCAGAACGGCTTCGGGCTGGCGCTGTTCCGCCGGGACCGCGCCCTGCTGCCGCAACAGCTGGCCGGCGGCGCTGCGGTACTGCGGCCTGCCTACCTGCTCTTCATGCCCGAGGAGAAATGGGCGCTGGTCTACTGGGACGCCTTCTCCATTCTTTTCGCCCGCCGGGGCGCGGCCCTGCCGCCGGAGTTCAGACTCCTGCGCGCGGGCGACTTCGAAAGCGTGAAACTGGGCCTTTGCTCCGGCGTGATAACTGAAAAAGCCGTTGAGGCCGAGCTGGCGCTCTACTATAAAGCCGCCGCCGGCGCCCGCTCCACCGGCGAAGCCGACGCCTTCCGCGGCTGGCTCGGCGGCTTCCCCGCGGCCTGCCGCCGTTGAAACCCGACCCCTATTTATATTATTGTTATAGCGTGAACAAACTCAGGCCCAACGCCGCCGCCAAGGTGGCCGGCCCGGCCGCCATCCTCGGCGCGCTCGGCTGGTCTTTCTGGCTTTGGCCGGCGCATTTCCTCTGGGTCTACCCGGCCAGCGGCGCGCTTTTTCTCTGGTTCTCCTGGTCCGGCGAGAAAGAGGTTAAATATATTTTCCTGTTCCTGGTCACGGTAGCCGGGCTGATCCTGCCCGGCGTCCTGAACCCCGCCGAGACTCCCTACCAGATGATAGGCGCCGTGGCCGAGGTGGTCTGCCTCTGGCTGCTGTTCTTCGCCCTGTCCCATTTCGAGAACTCCCGCAAGTCGTCCCGCGAGGCGCTGGCCGCCGAAGAGGCCGCCGCCGAAGAGCGCATCAAAAACCTGGAGGACGAACTGGCCCGCTACCGCATGCACCTCGACAGCACCCTGGCCCGCATCAGGGACAAGGGCGCGCTGTCGGCGGCCATACAGGACATGGGCCTGGCCTCCAGCCCCGACGAGGTGAAGGCCCGCCTCGAAGCCCTGCTGAAGAATTATTTTCCGGGCGCCGCCGTGGAACTGCGCTCGGGCGCGCCCCGGGACTTCGCCGATAAGTGGGTGGCCGAGCGCAAGATCCCGCTGCTGGTGCGCAACTCCGAAACCGACAGCCGCTTCCCCAGGGGCTTCTTCGGGGAGGGAGAGCGCTCGTTCATGACGCTGCCGCTGCACCTCTTCGGGCGCCTGGTGGGCTTCGTGCGCGCCGCGGCCCCGGAGCCGGACCGGTTCAGGGCAGAGGACCTGCGCGGCGCCGAGCTGGCCTGCACGCTGGCCGGCGTCAGCATGGAGAACATCTACCTGTTCGAAAAGGTCAACGAGCTGGCCATCAAGGACGCCCTGACCGGGCTCTACACGCACCGCGCCTTCCAGGCCAGGCTGGAGGAGGAGATGCTGCGCTCCGCCCGCGCCAGGGTGCCCTTCTCCGTGGTGATGGCGGACATAGACCATTTTAAATCCTATAACGACACTTTCGGCCACCAGGCCGGCGACGCCGTGCTGACGGCCGTGGGCGAGGTCATCTCCGCCGGTATACGCGACATTGACTTTGCCGCCCGCTACGGCGGCGAGGAATTCGCCCTGGTGATAACCGGCGCCGGCAAGGCGCAGGCCGCCGCCGCCGCCGAGAAGATCCGGCTCGCCCTCGAGGCCCGCTCTTTCACTTTCGCCGGCAAGCCTTCCCGCGTGACGGCCAGTTTCGGCGTGGCCGAATTCCCCGCGGAAAGCCCCGCCGCCGGGCAGCTGGTGCGCGCCGCCGACGAGCGGCTCTACCGAGCCAAGCAGGGCGGCCGCAACAGGGTGGTGTCCGAATGAACGCCCCCGAACTCTGGACCGCGGCCGCCGCGGCGGCCCCGCTGCTCTCGTATTTCCTGGGCCGCTATAACCGCTGGGGCGGGCTGGCCGCCGGCGCCGCCCTTTTCGCCGCCGCCTCCTTCATGCTGGCCGGCCAGATCTCCGCCGGCGCCCCTTACGCCGCGCTGGCCCTTTGGGCCGCCGCCGCGCTGGCGCATTCGGCGCTGCTCAACGGCAGCGCCGGCACCCCGCCTGACCGCTCCCGGCTGGAGGGAGCGCTGGCCCGCGCCGCGGCCCTGGAGAGGCAGCTGTCCACCATCAAAACCGAGGCCACGGTCAACGCCGCCGGCGAGAAAAAATCCCTGGCCGTCTACTCCGCCGTCAAGCTGCTGTCCGAGACCGTGGAGCCGCAGGCCGCCTCCAAGCAGCTCGGCAAATACCTGGCGGACTATTTCGAGACCGACGAGGCGGCGCTCTACATGGCCGGCGGAACCGCCGGCGGCATGGAGCTTTTCGCTCAGGCGCAGCGGGGCTCCGCCCTGCCGACCTATTCCGAACTCCTCAGGCAGGCCGGCGGCTTCCCGGGAGAGCCCCTGGCCGCCGCGGGCCTGACGCTGGCGCCGGTCTGCGCTGGCGGCGCGGCGCTGGGCCTGCTGGCCGTGCGCGGCGGCTCTCAGGGCCCGGAGTCTGCGGGCCGCTTCGCCGCCGAGATCGCTTTCGCGCTCAAGCGCGTCCTCCTCTTCCGCCAGGTGGAGTGGCTGTCCCAGACCGACGGCCTCACCGGGCTCTGGCGCCGCGGCGCCCTGGACGAAAAAGTGAAGGAGGAAATCCGCCGCGCCGCCGCCTTCCGCACCACGATGGGCTTCATGATAGCCGACATAGACCATTTCAAGCACCTCAACGACACCTACGGCCACCAGTTCGGCGACGCCGTGCTGCGGCGCGTGGCCGAGCTGCTCAAGGCCGGGGTCTACGAGACCGACTTCGTGGGCCGCTACGGCGGCGAGGAGTTCGGCATAGTGCTGCCGCGGGCGGAATCCGCCGGCGTGCTGCGCAAGGCCGAGGCGATACGCTCCCGCATAGAGGCCGAGACCTTCTCGCAGGGCCTCGAGCGGGTCAGGCTGACGGTATCGATAGGCATAGCCCATTTTCCGCGCGACGGACGCACCCCTGAGGATATCGTAGCCAGGGCCGACGCCGCGCTTTACGCCGCCAAGGAAGGCGGCCGGAACCGCGTCATCGACGCCGGCAACCTGTAATTCAGCTGGAGGAACAAATGGAAGAACAGAACAACAGCGGCACCGGCGCAGTACCGCCCGCGGCCCCGCCGCCCGCCCAGGGCCCGGCCCCCGCCGCCGCGCCGCGCGGCGCAGCGCTCTGGCTGAAGGTGATAGCCGTCCTGTACGCGCTGTCCCTCGTGGCGGCCTTCGCGGTTATCAACAAGGCCGACGCCGCCAGGAAGAGCCGGCCGAAGGATATGGAACTTTCCAAACTGACCGGGCTGGGCCAGAAGAAGGACGCGGTGGCCGTGATCCCGATCTACGGCGCCATCTCGCAGGGCAACTCTTCCCGTTCCTGGGACCACGGCAGCCAGCAGACGGCCAAGCGCATAAAGACGCTGGCCGCCAAAAAAGAGGTCAAGGCCATCGTGCTCGACATCAACTCGCCCGGCGGCTCCGTCGGCGCGGTGCAGGAGATCTACTCCGCCGTCCTGCGGGCCAAGGCCGAAACCAAGAAGCCCTTTATCGCGCGCTTCGGCGAGGTCTCGGCGAGCGGCGGCTATTACGTGGCCGCGGCCTGCGACCAGATCGTGGCCCACCCGGGCACGATCACCGGCTCCATCGGCGTGATCTTCGGCCTGAGCAACATAGAAGGCCTGATGAAGAAGATCGGACTGAAGAGCGAGGCCATAAAGTCCGGCAAGCACAAGGACATAGGCTCCATGACCCGGGAGATGACCCCGGAGGAGCGCAAGCTGCTGCAGGCGATGATCGACGATTCCTACGAGCAGTTCGTGGCGGCCGTGGCGCAGGGCCGCAAGATGACGCCCGAGCAGGTGAAGGTGCTGGCCGACGGCCGCATCTACACCGGCAGGCAGGCCAAAGAGAACGGCCTGGTGGACAAGCTGGGCGATCTGCAGGACGCGGTCGACGCGGCCGGCGAGGCCGCCAAGCTGGGCAAGAACCCTCGCGTGCTTTCCGACGGGGACCCGCTGGAGAACTTGTTCTCCCTGCTCGACACCAAGCTCTCGTTCTTCGGGACGAAGGCCGTGACCGAGGCCCTGGACGCCTCCCCGAGGCTCGAGTACCGCTGGACCGGGCGCTGATATGAACCCGATAAATTCTTTATCCGCCCTGATAGAATGCCCGGAGACGCTGGCCGGGCCGGACCGGCCTGAAGGCTTCGGCCGGACCGGCATGCTGGGCTACCTGGCCGGCACGGTGGGCCTCTTCGTCTGCATGCGGCTGTTCTCGGCGGTGCCGCCGGGCTTCATGTCCTTCTCCGTGGTGCTGCTGTTCGTGCTGGCCGCCAACTTCCTCTTCGCCGGGCTGATAGGCCTGTTCATGGACCTGACCGGCGCCAGGGGTAGCGCCGGCCGGCTCTTCCTGGCCTTCGGCTGCACGGATTATTTCCTGGCTCTGCTGGTGCCGCTGGCCTTCTTCGCCAAGCTGGGCGTGCTCAGCGCCTTTCTCTGGTTCTGCCTCTGCTTCCTGCTCGTGATCTACGCGCGGGTACGGCTGATCCGGCGGCTCTACCCGGTCTCGGCCAACAAGGCGCTGCTGTCGGTGGCGCTGCCTTACGCCGGGCTCTGGGCGCTGTTCTCCCTGGCTTTCGTCTACGCGATAGCCTGGCTGGTCTGGCTAGTGATCTGAGATGTCGAAGATACCGCAGGTAAAAGAGTTCGACGGCCTCCCGGTGGTTACCGCCGAGAAGATGAAATACCTGGACATGAAAGCGTCCAGGGAATATTCCATCCCTTCGGCCGACCTGATGGAGAACGCCGGGCGGGCGGTGGCCGAAAAGGCGCTGGAGTATGCCGCGGCCGAACTGAAGAAAGGCCCGGCGGAACTGCGGGCCGTTATCTGCTGCGGCAAGGGGAATAACGGCGGGGACGGCCTGGTGGCCGCGCGCTACCTGAAGCTGGCCGGCGCCGCAGTTAAAGTTTTTATCCTGGCGCCCAAGGAAAGCGGCTACGGCGAGCTGGTGGTGAAGAACCTCGAGGCCGCGCGCGCCGCCGGCGTGACGGTGGCGCTGGCCGGCAGGGAGGACCTGGACGCCCTGAGCGCCGAGTTCGCCGCCGCCGACCTGCTGCTGGACGCGCTGCTGGGCGTGAGCGCCGTCGGCAAGCCCACGGGGCCCGTGCACCGGGTGATACAGCTGATGAACAAGAGCGCCCGGCCCATAATCGCCGTGGACATCCCGTCGGGCCTCAGCCCGGATACCGGCCACCACAGCGGCGTTTATATCATGGCAAAACTGACCTTGACCCTGGGCTTCGCGAAGTCCGGCCTGATGGCCGCGCACGCCCAGAAGAATACCGGCGTCATAAAAGTGCTGCCCATCGGCTACCCGGCGGCGCTGATAGAAGAGGCCAGGCGCTAGAGCGGAGGGGGGCAATGAAGATCATCATAGCGGACGACGACCAGAACCTGCTGGCCATGCTGGTGCCGCACCTGGAGCACCAGGGGCACGCCGTAACGGTGGCCGCCTGCGGCACCGACCTGTTCAAGAAGATCAAAGAGGTGCGCGCGGAGCTGATCATTTCGGACATCAACATGCCCGGCTTCGACGGGGTGGAGATCTACTGCAAGGCGCGCGCCATGCCCGAGTACGCGGCCGCGCCTTTCATACTCTGGAGCGGGCTCGAGACGGCCAAGGGAGCCGCGCTGGCCAAGGCCGATCCCAAGCTGCGCTTCCTGAAGAAACCTTTCGGCCTGGCCGCGCTGCAGAAGGCCATCGACGAGGTCACGGACCTGCCCTTCTTCGGCGACTACGACTCGCCCTCCGGCAAGCCGGGCTTGAAACTGTAGGGCTCCCGCGCCGCGTGATGCATGAACCCCGGACTCTTCGATAAACTGCGGCGGCTGCGCTACGCGTGGCTGTTCCTCCTGGCCTTCGCGCTGCGCGCCGTCTTCCTGCTGCAGTGGCTGGACCTGCCCTATCTCTCTGCGCTCAGTTCCGACGCCTGGGCCTACGACAGGTGGGCCCTGGAGATACTGGAGAACGGCCCGCTGCGGCATACGGCTTTCTACCAGTCCCCGTTCTACCCCTACTTCCTGGCCGGCTTTTATAAACTTTTCGGCCATCAGCCGGCCGGTGTGCTGTGGCTGCAGGCGCTGGCCGATTCCTGCACCTGCCTGCTGGTCATGCGCCTGGGCGAACGCTGCTTCGGCGGCCGGGCCGGCCTGTGGGCGGGACTGCTCTGCGCGCTTTACCGCCCCTTCATCTTCAGCGCCGCCGTGCCGGGCAAGGAAACCTTCGCCGTGCTCTCGGCCGCGCTGTTCGCGCTGCTGGCGCTGCGGGCCGGGGGTACCGGGCGGGCGCGGGATTATTTTTATTGCGGCCTGGCCGGGGGCTGGGCGGCGCTGCTGCGCACCAACGCCCTGCTGTTGCTGCCCGCCCTGCTCCTCTGGGCCTGGCAGCGGGAGCCGGCCAGGCGGCTTTTAAGGTCCGCCGCCCTGCCGCTGCTGCTGGGCGCGGCCCTGCCGCTGCTGCCCGCGGCGCTGCATAACTGGGCGGCCAGCCGCGACCTGGTGCTGGTAAATTATAACGGCGGGTACACTTTTTACCTGGGGAACAACCCCTCGGCCAGCGGGACCGGCATTTACCCGCCCGGCTTCAGTTCCGCCCCCCCGCTGGAAGAGAGCCAGCCGGCGCTGATAGCCGAAAGAGAGTCGGGGCGGGAACTGAAGCCCTCGGAGATCTCCGCCTTCTGGTTCCGCAAGGGATTAGCGTTCATCGCTGAAAACCCGGGGGCCTGGCTGAAGCTCACCGCCGCCAAATTCTTTTTCTTCTGGAACCGCTACGAGATCCCCGACAACTACGACCTGCAGTTCATCTCGGGGCAGTTCGCTACGCTGCTGCGCTGGCCGCTGGTCTCTTTCGCCCTGGCCGGCTGCCTCGGCGCCGCCGGGCTGTTTCTCTGCCGCCGCAAGGAAAGCTCCGGCCTGCTGCTCTTTCTCTTTGCCGCGTATTTCGCTTCGCTGCTGCCTTTCTGGCTGACCGATCGCTACCGCCTGCCGGCCCTGGCCTTGCTGCTGCCGCTGGCGGGGGGGATGCTGGATTACGCCGGAACCGCGCTGGTCTCCCGGGATTGGCGGCGCGCCCTCAGGCCCGCCCTGCTGGCTTCGCCCCTGCTCCTGGTCTGCCTGCTGCCGACGCCGTTCAACCGCAGTTTTGCCGAGGCCTCGGGCTGGGTACAGCTGGCTCTGGTTTACGCTGAAACCGGCGACGGTGCCGGCGCCGTGCGGGCCTTCGAAATGGCGGAAGGGTCGGACCCCGCCGCGCTAACCCCCGAACTGCTCGCGGCGGCCGCATCTTTCCTCGAGCGCCGGGGAGACCTGGAAGCCGCCTCCGTACTGCGGGCGGCCAGGGACGGGCTCGCGGCTTCCCGGATAAAATAAAAAGCCGGGGCTGTCCCCGGCTTTTTTAAAGCGCGCGCGGTTATTTCAGGCCTACTACGGCCTCCACCACGTTCACGGCGTGGTCGCCCATCTTCTCGAAGCTGTTGAGCAGGTCTGAATAGAGCGGGCCCACGCCCGCGCCGCAGCTGCCGCTGGAGATGCGCGTCATGTGGTTTTCGCGGTATTCGTTGCGCAGGCGGTTCAACTCGTTCTCAAGTTCCCAGATGCGGGCCATGATGTCGCCCTCGGGTTTGAGTATGAAACCGCGCGTCTCTTCCAGCATGCCGCGCGCGTGGGAGGCGATCTTGATGAGGTCCGCGTAGGCCTCCTTCGTCAGGGCCAGCCCCGGTTCCCGGGTGCGGCCCAGCAGGTTGGCTATCTTCTCGCCGTAATCGCCCATCTTCTCAAAGTCGTTTATCATGCTCATCAGCGAGAGCACCTCGCGGCTGGTCTTGTTGGAGAGCCGCTCGTGCACCAGCGCCGCCAGGTAATTGTTGATCTTGTGCTCCAGCACGTCGGTGGTCTTCTCGTCGGCCTTGATGGCGTCTATCTCATGGTCCTCTATTTTGCCGTCGGCCAGCGCGTCGGCCACCTTAGCCATCATACCGGTCACCACGCCGGCCATATGGTCTATCTCCTTGCGCCCCGCGTCTATGGCCAGCTCGGGCGCCCTGGCGAAGGGCGTAGTTAAATAGATCAGCTCGTGCTCCTTGGGCCCGCTTACCTTCTCGTCAGGCATTATCAGCAGCACCAGCCGCTCGAACTGATTGATAAAGGGCAGCATCAGGGCGGTGTTCATTATGTTGAAGACGGTGTGGAAAGCCGAGATGTGCAGCGGGATGGCCACCAGCAGCGCCGCTTCGCTGGTTCCGTAGGGCGCGCCTGGAACTATCAGGTCCACCAGCCGTATTATAGGCGAAAACAGCAGCGTCACCCAGATCACACCCAGGACGTTGAAGAGGAAATGGCCTATGGCCGCCTGCTTGGCGGTGCGCGAGGCGCCCAGGGCCGCCAGGTTGGCGGTGATGGTGGTGCCGATGTTCTCGCCCAGCACCAGCGCCGCGGCGGCGGGGAAATCTATGATGCCCTTGGCCGCGGCGGCTATGGTGACGGCCATGACCGCGCTGGAGGATTGGAAGACCACGGTCAGTATGGTGCCCACCGCTATCAGGCCCAGGCGCGGCAGAATATCGGCGGGAGAGAACCTGGCTATCCAGGCCAGCACCTCGGGGGAGTTGCGCAGGTCCGGGATGCCGTCCTTGATAAGTTCAAGGCCGAAGAACAGCAGGCCGAAGCCCACCATCACCTCGCCTATGCGGTGCGGCCACTTCCAGCGCTTGATAAAGCGCGAGAAGAAGCCGATGCCTATCAGCGGCAGGGCGAAGGCGGAGATCTTTATCTTGAAGCCCAGCAAACTGACTATCCAGGCCGTGACCGTGGTGCCGATGTTGGCGCCGAAGATCACGCCCAGCGACTGTGAAAGGGTGAGCAGACCGGCGCTGGCGAAGCCTACCACCATGACGGTGGTGGCGCTGGAGGATTGGATGATGGAAGTTACAGCGAAACCGGAGAAAGTGCCGGCCAGCCTGTTGGTGGTGGCCTTCGCCAGCATTTTCCGCAGGCCCTGGCCCGCGCTCTTCTGCAGGCCCTCGCTCATGATCTCCAGGCCCAGCAGGAAAACGCCCAGGCCGCCCAGGAGGTAGAAGAACATTTCAAGACCTTTCAGCATTTAATTGTCCCTTGTCCGGAAGGATGGCGGCGCAAAAGGCCGCTATAAAATTATACCAGCGCGGAGGAGCGCGGGGGTGTAAAGTCTGTGTAAAATAGGAGCGGCGTCAGCGCGGCAGCAGCGCCGCCAGTTTGCCCGACAGTTCGGCCAGGTGCTCGCGCAGGCGGGGCTGTTTTTTCAGCATCAGCGGCAGCAGGGTGCCGCGTATCCAGTTGCGGGTGTAGTGTTCGTCGTCGTTGGTGTGGTCCTTCCGGGAGGGCAGCGCGTTGAACTTTATATACTCCTCGATCTCCCGCCTGGAAACGGCGAGGAAGGGGCGGATGAGCTCCACGCGCGTCCCGCCGCTGCGGCAGAGCTCGCGGCGTTCCGGGATGCCCAGCAGTCCTTTGGGCTCGGTGCCGCGCAGCAGGTTGAGTATCATGGTCTCGGCATGGTCGTCGGCGTGGTGTGCGGTGGCCACCAGGCGGCATTTTTTCTTGAGCGCGGTTTTAGACAGCAGCGCGTAGCGGGCATTGCGGGCCGCGTGCTCTATGCCGGTGCCACTCTTCTTTGCCAGCGCCTTCACGTCCGCGGAAAGTATGGTGGTCTCGATGCTGTAGCCGGCCCCCAGCTTTTTTACAAAGGCCGCGTCCCTGTCGGCCAGGCGGCCGCGCAGCTTGTGGTTGATATGGCAGATGTGCAGCTTCAGGCGGTGGGCCCTGGCCTGCCCGGCGAAGTAGTCCAGCATCGCCACCGAATCGGGACCCCCGGAGACGGCCAGCAGGATAGAGTCGCCGTCGTGGAATAAATGACGCCGCCTGGCGTTGGCGGTCACCCGGTTCCAGAAATTGAGGGTTACTGCTTTTTTCGGGGGCATAACGAGATTATAGCAAAGCCCGGCCGCGCCTATTTTACAAGGAATTTACCCCAAGGCGGGCCCGGCTGTTATAAAATATAGCCAGCCTATGAACGAAAAGATCCTGGTGGTCGAGGACGAGAAGGATATAGCCCGGATGATAGAGTACAACCTCAAAAAAGAGGGGTACCGGCCCGTGCTGGTCCACGACGGCTCCTACGCCGCCCTGACCGCCGCCAAAGAGAAGCCCGCGCTGGTGCTGCTGGACCTGATGCTGCCCGGCCTGGACGGCCTGGAGGTCTGCCGGCGGCTGAAGGCTGACGCCAAAACCTCCGCCATCCCTATTATCATGCTGACCGCCAAGGGCGAGGAATCCGACAAAGTACTGGGCCTGGGCCTCGGCGCGGACGACTATGTGACCAAACCTTTCGGCCTCAAAGAACTGCTGGCCCGCGTGCAGGCGGTGCTGCGGCGCGCCTCCGTGAAGGCCGCCGCGGCGGAGGCCCCGGGGAAACTGAAGGCCGGGACGCTGGAACTGGACGCTGCCAAAGTACAGGTCCGCCTGAAGGGCGGGCCCCTGGAACTGACCTCCAAGGAATTCGAGCTGCTGAAGGCGCTGATGGCCTGCGGCGACCGCGTGCTGACCCGCGAAGAACTGCTGGAGAAGGCCTGGGGCCTGGACGCCTCGCTCGAGGTGGAGACCCGAACGGTGGACGTGCACATCGGCACGCTGCGCAAGAAACTGGGCAAGGAAGGCCGGCGCATAATCACCGTCAAGAATTACGGCTACAGGTTCGACGGGGAATGAATTTCTTTTCCACTTTTAAATTCAGGATAGCCCTGTCCTACGCGCTGGCGGCGCTGCTGGCCCTGGGCGCCGCCGCCCTGCTGCTCGACAGCACCGGCGCGGTGCCGCTGGCCGCGCTGCGCGGGCACGCCCTTTCCGTGTTCGGGCTGTCGGCCCTCCTGGCCCTGGGCGCCGGGTGGCTGGCCACGCTGCTGCTGGCCCGGCAGTTCGGCGAAATAATCTCCGGCTCCAAGCGCTTCGCCGGGGGGGACTTCGATTACCGCATCCCGGTGGGCTCGTCGGGCGAGCTGCGCAGGCTTTCCGAAACTCTCAACTTCATGGCCGGGGAGCTGGGCGCCAGGATGCGCGACGCGGAGCTGCGCCGGCTGGAGCTGGAGGCCGCCTTCCGCGACATGTCCGAAGCCATTTTCTTTACAGACGGGGCCGGCGTGATAACCCGCATGAACCCCCGCGCGCGCCAGCTGATGGGCGTGAAAGGCTTTGAGCCGGAGGGGATGCGCCTGTCGGGCATGCCCGGCGGCGACGAGCTTTCCTCGGCGGCCATCAAGGCCCTCTCCAGCGGCGGCCCGGTGGCCTTCGAATTCGAGCCGGCTCCCGGCACGCTCCTGGCCGTCAGCGCGGCCCCCATCCTGGAGGGCGGCGCCGTGCGGGGCTGCGTGCTGGTGGCCCGCGACATTACCGGCCCCCGGAAATTAGAGACGATGCGCAAGGATTTTGTGGCCAATGTCTCGCACGAGCTGAAGACGCCGCTTACCGCCATCAAGGGCTGCGCCGAGACACTGCTGGGCGGCGCGCTTGAGGATAAGGAACACGGTCCGCAGTTCGCCAAGAGCATCTTCGAGCAGGCCGTGCGCCTGGAAAACCTCGTCGACGACCTGCTGAAGATCTCCTACGCGGAGTCGGGCAAGGCCCGGGCGGAAAAGTCCGCCGTGGAGCTTAAGGCCCTGGCGGACCAGAGCGCCTCCGGACTTGCGGGCCTGATGGCCAAGAAAAAGATATTCCTGTCCAACCTGGTGCCGGCCGGGCTGGCCGTCAGCGCCGACCGCGGCAAGCTGGCGCAGGTGCTGATAAACCTGCTGGACAACGCCGTGAAGTACGGCCGCGAAGGCGGCTGGGTAAAGGTTTCCGCCTCCGAAGAGCCCGGCGCGGTGAGGGTCTCGGTGGAGAACAACGGCCCCGGCATACCCGCCGAGCATCTGCCGCACATCTACGAGCGCTTCTACCGGGCCGACAAGGCCCGCTCCCGCGACCTGGGCGGCACCGGCCTGGGGCTTTCTATCGTGAAGCACCTGGTCGAACTGCACGGCGGCTCCGTCGGCGTGGAAAGCTCCGAGGCGAGCGGGTCCCTCTTCTGGTTCACCCTGCCTAAGTAAGCCGCGCTTTTTTTAATATTTTACCTGCGCTTCGCGCTGCTACTTCATCTCAGCGGTCAGGGGCGGTGAAGCCGCAGGAGGCGCAGTAGGGGGGCATCGGAGTTTTGCCCGCTATGCTGTCGCGCAGGGCCAGGGCTTCCGGGCTGGCCAGTATTTCGACCAGGGGTCTTTCCTTAATATTGCCCAAAGCCAGCGCTCCGTCAAAATCCGCGCAGCAGGGCACCACGCGGCCGTCGCTCAAAATGCCGAAATGGTGGCGCAGCCCGAGACAGCCCTTTTTCTCTTTGCCGCCTTCGCCGCCGGGCCAGTCAAAAATACTTCCGAAATTCAGGTACACGCCCTCGCGCAGTTTTAGCCCGTCCCGGACCCGCTCCCCCTGGCCGGCTTGCGCCAGCGACCCCAGCAGGGAAGCTTTAGTTTCCCTGATAAAAGAGTCTTCCGGGTCTCCGCGGAGGCGAAAACTTACAATAAGCCCGGGCGGCTTCCCCAGCGCGAAATCCGTAAGCCTGCCCAAGGTTTGGGCGCGAAGGGCGGGGGACAGTCCGCCTAAAGCTTGCAGCGAGATTGAAACCTGGCCCAGGCATTTCTCATTGAAGAGCCCAGGCCCGAATTTATCCAGCAGGACGCCGTTGGTTACGAGGTTGACTTTAAGCCCCAGCCGGGAGCACACGCCGAGTATTTCGGGGAGCCGGGGGTGCATGAACGGTTCGCCCAGGAGATGCAGGAAGACTACGGACGCCAGCCCTCCGGCCTGGGCCGCGGCGCTTTCAAAGGTTTCAAGGGACATTGCCGCCTTAGCGCGCGAAGACGCCGCACAGAAACCGCAGGCCAGGTTGCAGGTGTTGGTTATTTCTATAAAGGCGCGCCTGAAAGGTTTTTTCATCTGCAAATAATTATAGCAGGCGCGCGCCTATAATTTAAGTGCCGCCGCCATTTCAAAAGAAGACCCGCTCCCGGGCCGCCTGCCTGGTGCGTGCGCCAGATGGAGGGGACGTTGATTCCTAATTCCTAAAATTCGCGATAGCCTTATTTTAAGTATGGAAATTAGGAATTAGGAATCAACGTCCCCTGGATTTACCCGCATTTTACCCGCGCTTCACGCCGCTTTGACGCGGCTTTCCTAGACTATAGGCATGAAATTCACCCAACTCATGCTCGCGGTTCTGTTTTTCTCGGCGGCCATGCCCGCCCGCGCCGGCGAACTGGATCTGCTGCTCGACCGGCTGGTGGAAAAGAACGTGATAGACCCCGGCGAGGCGCAGGAGATCCGCGTCGGCACGCAGGAAGAGGTAAAGAAAGAAATCTCCCAGCAGCGCCACGCCACGCTGCCGCTGTGGCTGCAGACCATGAAGCTGCGCGGCGACGTTCGCCTGCGCTACCAGTTCAACGACAACCACAACAAGGCCCTGACCCAGCACCGCGGGCGCTTCCGCCTGCGCTTCTTCGCCGACGCCAAGGTGAACGAAAAGGTGTACATGGGCTTCGGCTTCGCCAGCGGCTCCAGCACTGACCCGCGCTCCACCAACCAGACCTTCGGCGACAATAACGCCAAGAAGAGCCTGTGGATAGACTATGTCTTCGCCGAATACAACGCCAGCGACAACCTGGCCCTCACGGCCGGCCGCACCAAGAACCCGCTGTGGCTTACCAGCGACATGCTGTGGGATACCGACGTGAACATGGAAGGCCTCAGCGCCCGCGTCAGCCTGCCGGTGAACTATAACTGGGATATCTTCGCCAATGCGGGTTTCATGGCCCTGGCGGAATCTTCCTCGGATCCCAAGGATCCGTATATGCTCTTCGCCCAGCCCGGCGTGACCTGGCGCGACAATGACGGCGTCTATGATATGAAAGCCGGGGCAGCGGTGTACGCGTTCAACAATATAGAGCACTCTTCGGAGCTGGCACACCGCCCTTCCACCACGGACGGTTATCAGAAATCAAATACCCTGGTGAGCGGCCAGTACAAGTACAGCTACGACGCGATCAGCCCGGAAATAGAGCTCAACGCCAATATCCTGGAGCCCGTGTCGCTGCCGCTGGTCACTTCCCTGCTGGGCTACAATGTCAGCTACACCGGGCTTTTCGGCAACTATATAAAGTCGCTCGACCACGGCAAGAACTCCGAGGGCTGGATAGCGGGGTTCAAGGTGGGCCAGCGCAAGGTGGAGGACGCCGGGCAGTGGCAGCTGCGCTACTCCCTGCGCCGCCTGCAGAAGGACGCCTGGCTGGACAATTACCCCGACTCCGACTTCTACGGCGGCGCCGTCAACGTGAAGGGCCACGAGGTGCTGCTGACGCTGGGCCTGCTGCGTTCCTTCGCCATAGACCTGGACTATTACCAGACGCAGCCCATAGCCGGGGGTCTGAAAAAAGAAAAGCTGTTCCAGGCCGACATCAACCTGAAATTCTAAAGAACATAATAGGAGACTAAAATGAAAAAACTTATAACCATCGTAATGCTGCTCGGCCTGGCCGCCCAGGCCAGCGCCGGCAAGATAGTGCTGGAAGGCTCCACCACGGTGCTGCCCATAGCTCAGCGGGCCGCCGAGGTCTTCATGAAACAGAACCCCGACGCTGACCTTTCGGTGCGCGGCGGTGGCTCGGGCGTGGGCATAGCCTCTATCATAGACGGCACCTGCGACATAGCCGACGCCTCGCGCGCCATCAAGCCCGCGGAACTGGAGAAGGCCTCCAAGAAAGGGCGCGACCTGAAGGCCCATATCATAGCCATGGACGGCATCTCGCATATCCTGCACCCGTCCAACCCGCTGAAGGGCCTGACGCGCGCGCAGATTAAACAGCTCTACACCACCCGCGTGAAGAACTGGAAAGAGATCGGCGGCCCCGACCTGAAGGTGGTGGTCATATCGCGCGATAGCGCCAGCGGCACCTTCGAGGCCTTCAGCGAGCTGGTGCTCGACAAGAAGAAGGTGCGCCCCGACGCCATCATGCAGGCCTCCAACCAGGGCATAGCCAGCATAGTGGCCCGCACGCCGGGCGCCATCGGCTACGTGGGCCTGGGCTATGTCACCGATTCCGTGAAAGCCATAGCGGTGGACGGCGTGATGCCCGACAAGAACTCGGTGCTGCGCAACAAGTACGCCATCTCCCGGCCGCTGTTCATGTACACCGTGGGCGCGCCGCAGGGGGACATCAAGAAGTTCATCGACTTCCTGAAGGGCCCCGAGGGCCAGAAGATAGTCTCCGAAGAGGGCTTCGTCGGTCTGAAATAAGCCGCCGCTCCGCAAAGCGAAAGGCCGGCTCCCCGCCGGCCTTTCTTTTGGCCCCGACGGGGATATATTGTAAACTGACGGTGATGCCCCCTGCCCGTAAAGCACGCACCAGGCTGCTCAAGCCCTCCCAGGCCATACACGCCCTGCACCCGCAGGTCCCCAAGAACGAGGTCATACACGCCCTGCGCGAGCGTGTAAAGGAACTTACCGCCCTGCACTCCACCGTTTGTGTGCTGCAGGACGACCAGCTTACCACCAGCGAGGTGCTGGACCGGATAGTCCGGCTTATTCCGCCCGCCTGGCAGTACCCCGAGATAACTGCGGGCCGCGTGCTGCTGGGGGATTGCGAAAGCCGCACCCCGGGATTCAGGCGGACCCGCTGGCTGCAGGCCTGCGATTTCCGCGTCAGCCCCGAGCTCTCGGGCCGCGTGGAAGTGTATTACCTGAAGAAAATGCCGCCGGAGTCTGAGGGCCCCTTCCTGGCGGAAGAGCGCAACCTCATAAATTCCCTGGCGGACATGCTGCGCGTCTACTTCGAGCGCAAGCTCGCGTCCAGGGCCCTGCTCGACGCGCACAAAGACCTTGAGAAGCGCGTCAAGGAGCGCACCGCCGAACTTCAAAAACTCAATACCGCCCTGAAGGCCGAAGTCCGCGAGCGCGAGCTACGCCAGAAAGAGATCCTGTCCTACCAAGAGAAGCTGCGCGGCCTTTCCGCGGAGCTGATACTTACCGAAGAGCGCGAGCGCCGCGAGATAGCCACCGACCTGCACGACGTGATAGGCCAGACGCTGGCCATGGCCAAGATGAAGACCGGCGCGCTGCGCGGCCTTTGCGCCGGCCCCGACGCCGCCGGCGGCCTCAAAGACCTCACCTCTTTTATCGACGAGGCCATCCTCGCCACGCGCAGCCTCACCTTCCAGCTGGCCTCGCCGATACTCTACGAGCTGGGGCTAGAGAGCGCCCTGGAGCGCCTGGCCGAGGATACGCGCAAGCGGCACGGCCTGCGGGTGGATTTCAGCGGCGACGGCAAGAACAAACCGCTGCCCACTGAGACCAGCGTACTGATCTTCAAGGCGGTGCGCGAACTGCTGATGAACGCGGTAAAACATGCCAAGGCGACCGTGGTGCGCGTGCGCGTGCGCCGCGCCGCTGGCAAAATAGCCGTCACCGTGCGCGACAATGGCCGGGGGTTTACCGCCGGGGCCGCCGCCGGCTACGGCACCGACCGCCGGGGCTTCGGCCTGTTCTCCATCCGGGAAAAGGTCTCGCACCTGGGCGGCGCGTTCCGCCTGAGCACCAGCCCGGGCGCTGGCACGCTGGCCGTTATAACCGCCCAGCTGGGCAAAGGCAAAACACATGGAAAAGAAAATCCTCATCTGCGACGACCATAAAATTTTCCGCGAAGGCCTGCGCGCCCTGCTGGAGGGGCAGCCCGGAGTTAAGGTCGTGGGCGGAGCCCGCGACGGACTGGAGGCCGTGAAACTGGCGAGGGACCTGTCGCCGGACATCGTGATAATGGATATTTCCATGCCCGGGCTCAACGGCATAGAGGCCGCCCGCAAGCTGGCCAAGGTTAAGAAATCCGCCCGCGTTATAGCGCTGTCCATGCATAACGACCGCAAGTACGTCACCGAGATCTTCAAAGCCGGCGCGCGCGCCTACCTGCTCAAAGATTCCGCCTTCGAAGAGTTAATGGACGCCATCAAGGCCGTCAGCTGCGGCCGATACTTCCTCAGCGCCGGCATTACCAGCATAGTGCTCGGCGATTACATCAAGAGCCCGCCGCGAGACCCGCGCAGCGTATTCACCCTGCTGTCCGCCCGCGAGCGCGAGGTGCTGCAGCTGCTGGCCGAAGGCCTGCGCACTAAGGAAATATCGCATAAACTCTCCCTCAGCGTGAAGACCGTGGAGACCCACCGCAAGAAGATCATGGAGAAACTCGCCATCACCAGCATTGCCGGCCTTACCCGCTACGCCGTCAAGGAAGGCCTGATAAGCCTGTAGCGTGTAAGGTATTTCTCCCTATACTCTCAGGGAATCCCTGATACCTCGCCCCTCCGGCAATCCCTATAATTGGGTATAGCGCGGCCGTCAGCGCGCGTACACCAACGGAGGGATACTATGTTCGATACCGGAAATACCGGGTTCATGCTCGTGTCGACCAGCCTCGTCATGCTCATGACCCCCGGCCTCGCCTTCTTCTACGGCGGGCTCGTAGGCCGCAAGAGCGTGCTGGCCATCATGATGCAGAGTTTCGTCTCGCTGGGCATAACCACGGTGCTGTGGTACGCTTTCGGCTACTCGCTGTGCTTCTCGGGCGGCGAGGGCGCTATCATCGGCAACCTGGACATGGCCTTCCTGCGCGGCGTGGACCTCAACACCGTCTTCGCCGGTTCCAGCAGCATCCCGCTCCTGGTGTTCTTCGCCTACCAGATGATGTTCGCCCAGATCACCCCGGCGCTCATAACAGGCGCGTTCACCAACCGCATCAACTTCAAGGCCTACCTGGTGTTCCTGGTGCTCTGGCTGATCTGCGTATACTTCCCTCTCGTCCACATGGTGTGGGGCGGCGGCGCGCTGGCCAAGTGGGGCGTGCTGGACTTCGCCGGCGGCATAGTGGTGCACGCCACGGCGGGCTTCGCGGCGCTGGCCTCGGTGTTCTTCGTGGGCAAGCGCAAAGTGACCGATGCGCCGCACAGCATACCGCTGGTGGCGCTGGGCACGGGCCTGCTCTGGTTCGGGTGGTACGGCTTTAACGCCGGCAGCGAACTCAAGGTGGACGCGGTCACGGTGCTCGCTTTCGTGAATACCGACATCGCGGCCTCTTTCGCGGCCGTCACCTGGCTGGCGGTCTCCTGGTTCTTCGAGGGTAAACCCAAGTTTCTGGGGCTGCTGACCGGTTCCATAGCGGGCCTGGCCACCATCACCCCGGGGGCCGGTTTCGTCACCACCAAGGCGGCGGTGTTCATCGGCATCATGGCCAGCCTGGTCTGCTACCTGGCCGTCCATCTGAAGAATAAACTGGGCTGGGACGACGCGCTTGACGTGTGGGGCGTGCACGGCGTGGGCGGAGTGCTGGGCGTGATCCTGCTCGGCGTGTTCGGCACCACGGCGGTCAACGCCGCGGGGGCCAACGGCCTGTACCACGGCGGCGCGGCCTTCTTCGGCAAGCAGGTGGCGGCGGTGTTCGGCACCGCGCTGTACGCCTTCGTCTTCTCCTACGCGGCGCTTCACCTCATCAATGTCTTCACCCCGGTGAAGACCACCGGGAAAGAGGAAGAGGCCGGCATGGACGAAGTGCAGCACGGCGAAACCGCTTACCTGCACTGAGGATTCGCTCTCGCGCCCGTCCCATACCCCCCTAACCCCGGGACGGGCGCGCGACAAATTTAAGGAGAAAAAACAATGAAGAAAATATTAATAGCGGTACTGTTGTCGATCCCGGCTTGCGTCTGGGCCACCCCGTCCACCCAGGTCTGGATCCCGTCCACCGACGTGCAGAAATTCAAGAGCGTGCACCTGAATGTGGATAACTACGTGTCCTCCGAAAAGGAAACAGCCGGCAACTGGAAGGCCCCGCTGTTCGTGATCGGTCCCACCTTGGGCGTGCTGCCCTATGAGAAGGTGCAGGCCGAGGTCGGCTTCGACCTGATGCGCGCCGGCGTGGCCGCCGACAGCGACCCCCTTTACCTGCACGCCAAGGTAGGCACGCCCGAAGGCTCCGCTTTCGCCGGCAGCCCGGCGCTGGCGCTGGGCGGCTACAACTTCGGCACCAAGAAAGACGTGACCGACCAGAACATCGTTTACGGCCTTGCCGCCAAGAATGTGGGCAAGCTCGGCCGCTTCTCCGCCGGCTACTACTCCGGCAACGACAAGGTGCTGGTGGACGAGAACGGCGACAAGGAGAATACCGGTCTGCTACTGTCCTGGGACAGGACCCTCAGCGAGGTTTCCGACAAGCTTTGGGCTGCGGTGGACTACCAGGGCGGGGATTCCGCACTGGGCGCGCTGAGCTTCGGTCTGTCCTGGGCCTTCTCTCCCAATACCAGCGTTATCTTCGGCTATGACGTCTATAACAACGACAAGATAGCCGGCGCCAATACCTACACGGTGCAGCTGGATATCAATCTCTGGTAACGTGGACTAGCCCGGCGCTGCTGTTGCAGCTTCCGGAGAGCCGGGATAGAAAGACCCCGCCATGAGGCGGGGTCTTTTTTGTCGCTGGCTGCAAATCCCCGGGATTTTCACGTCATTGACGCCGGCTTGACCGGCCTTCGCTTTATCCTTCAGCGGGGCTCAGTAAAATTGCCGCGGGCTTGGCGCTAATAGAACGTATTTCCTACAATTGCAGGAACCGTCGTAAAACGGACTTATGAGCGCTTTTACTGAATACTTCAAACACGGGCACAGGGCGGGCATGCTGGTAGACACGCTGCTGTGGCCGTTTTTTCTTTATGGCGCGCTGGGGATAGCGTTTGACTGGGGCGGCGCCGCCGCTATAGCTGAAAATTTCAAGTACTGGTTCCTGTTCGAACTTACCGGGACGCTGATGTTCGGCATCAGCGCCGAGATGATGGGCGATTTCAGGCGGCAGTTCGGCTTCGGCAGCCGGGGAGAACTTGCCGGGTACGGGATTGTCTACGCGCTGTTCGCGCTGGTCTGGTTCTTCTGGTTTAAACTGCATTTCATGCAGCTGCTGCTGGCTATGGTTGTTACCCTGCCAGGCCAGGCCCTGGCCGTGACGGAGGCGGGCGAGGGAAAGAGGGCGGAACTGGGGCAAAGGGCGGGCTTTTCCATAGTGGCTTTCATCGCCGCTATCGCAGCCGGAAGCGTGATACTGCATTTTGTATTCGACCCGCCCTACCGGCTGCTGCCTAAGAGCGTGGAAGCCCAATTCGGTTCTATGCTGCTGGGCGCCTTTTACTTCTGCATGCGCACTGTGTTTGAGTTCCGCTACAGGCGCGCTTTCGGCCCCGCCCGCTGAGGCGCATTGCATATCCCAGCTGACGTTCCGCCGGAGCTCCCCGTATCAGGAAAAAATCCGCGGAGCAAGGCGGGGGGTCTTCATTTTATATGCTTCAGGCGCCCGCTCCGGCGCAGGTAAGTCATGAAAAGACCTTCATCCCCAAGGAAGAAAAGGTGGCCCAGCAGCAGCAGACTGTAATAGACCGCCCCGGCTATTATCAGCGGCGCAATGGTTTCCGGCTTGAACCATTTCACTATCTCGGACATGCGGTCCGAGGTCTGTGCCGCTATCTCCCGCGTTATGCCGCCGGACCCGCCTGACATGATGTGGCCGAGAAAGAAGCTTTCGCCCCACAGCAGCAGCGGGAGGACCCCGTAGCGTACCGCGCGCAGGTCGAACCATTCCTCATCTTCATCGGTCAGGGTTTCAAAGTTGATGCCGGGGGCCAGCCATAAAGGCAGCGCCCGGGCAAGGAAAAGGACGAGCGGCCAAAGCGAGCCCAGGGTGGCGTTGAGGACCAGGGCGGCGATGCCGTAGACGTAGAATACCGCGTGCCTTACGCTGCCGAAAACCTCCCGGCTGCGCGAGGAGGCGGCCATGGCGAAGCCGGCTTCGTGCAGGAAGAGCAGCAGCTCAAAAAAGTAGAAAAAAATAAGGCCCGGGAAGGCCTCCGTCCCGATAAACTCCGGCTTCATCCAGGCCGCGCCAAAAACCAGCGCGGCGGCCGCGCAGGAAACTTCCGGGGAAAAAAGCGCGCGCAGGATCTTTGCCATGAGGAGCATTATATAAAAAGGCTGCGCCGGCCTTTCCTTTTACTCTGAATTTACACGCCCTTAACGCGTCCTTGACCCGGCTTTCCTAAACTATAGGCAATGAACCGGAGAAAAGAACGAGTTATAAAGTACCTGTTCACGGCGGTAGCCTTCTCTTCGCTGGCTGCCCTGGTGGGCATCATTTTGGTGCTGTTCAAGGAGGCCCTGCCCATCTTCAAGACGGTGAGTCCGGCTGACTTCCTGCTGGGGCGCAGCTGGTATCCCACGGCCGAACCGCCGGAGTTCGGCATCCTGCCGCTGATCCTGGCCTCGCTGTGGGTGACCGCTGGCGCGCTGGTGATCTGTGTGCCGCTCGGTGTGGGCAGCGCCCTCTATCTGCACGAGCTAGCTGGCAACAGGCAACGCGCCGTGCTCAAGCCGGTGATAGAGATACTCGCGTCCGTGCCCTCCATCGTTTACGGCTTCTTCGGCATGGTGGTGCTGGCGCCCTTCCTGCAGGAGGCACTGGACCTGCCCATAGGCCTCACCGCTTTCACCACGAGCGTCATACTCGGCGTCATGGCTACTCCCACGGTGGCGAGCATCGCCGAGGACGCGCTGAGCTATGTGCCGCGCTCCTTCCGCGAGGCTTCTTTCGCCGTGGGCGCGGACCGCTGGCAGACGCTGACCAAAGTTATAATCCCGGCGGCGGGCTCGGGCATCGCCACCGCGGTGATCCTGGGCATGAGCCGCGCCATAGGCGAGACCATGACCGTGCTGATGGTGGCCGGCGGCTCGGCCATCATACCGGAATCCATCTTCGACCCGGTGCGCCCGATGACCGCGGCCATAGCCGCCGAGATGGGCGAGGCGCCGGTGGGCAGCGACCATTACCACGCGCTGTTCGCCATAGCCCTGATACTTTTCCTCATCACCTTCGCCTTCAACATAGCCGCGGAGCTCATCAGCCGCCGCTACCGGTTGAAACTGGGGCTTTCAAGATGAAAAGACGCGGCATAGTCCAAAAGCTAGGCTTCGCGGCCATGGCCTCCTGCATGGCCGCCAATATCCTCTTCCTCGGGGCCATCCTGTTCTTCATCGCCTCCAAAGGGCTTTCCTCGATAAGCTGGGAATTTATAACGCAGGCCCCGCGCGACGCTATGACCGCCGGCGGCGTGGCCCCGGCCATAGTGGGCACTTTTTACCTGACGCTCGGGGCCATCCTCTTCGCCCTGCCGCTCGGTGTGGCGTGCGCGGTGTACCTCACGGAATATTCACCGAAGGGCTGGATAGTGAACGTGCTCCGCATCAGCGTCAACAACCTGGCCGGCGTGCCGTCGGTGGTGTTCGGGCTGTTCGGCCTGACGGTCTTCGTAAAGTATATGGGCTTCGGCGTTTCCATCCTGTCCGGTTCGCTGACGCTGGGCATATTGGCCCTGCCGGTGATAATCTCCGCCTCGCAGGAGGCCTTGATGGCCGTGCCGCAGTCCATCCGGGAGGCCTCGCTGGCGCTGGGCGCCACGCAGTGGGAGACCATCCGCAAGGTGGTGCTGCCGGCCGCCCTGCCCGGCATACTCACCGGCGTGATCCTCAGCGTGGGCCGCGTGGCCGGCGAGACCGCCCCCATCCTGTTCACGGCGGCGGCTTTCTACCTGAAGGGCTACCCCGATTCGGTTTTCTCCGAGGTGATGGCCCTGCCTTATCATATTTACGCGCTGATGACCGAGGGCACGCACCCCGAAGAGCAGACGCGCATCGCCTACGCCTCCAGCCTGCTGCTGCTGGGGCTGGTGCTGTCGGTGTCGATGCTGGCCATCTGGCTGCGCCAGCGTCAAAGGAAGGCTTACCATGCATGATACGCTGGTGGATTACGACAAACAGATGGGGCTGGAGAATTTTCATCCGTCGCTTGTGAAGGGCCCGGTGGGCGTGAATATTAATTCGCTGGGTGAGGCCGATGTTTTCGGCCTGGAACCCAAGATAATCTCGCGCGGCGTGAACTTTTACTACGGCTCCAAGCGGGCGCTGAACAATATCAACATCTCCTTCGCGCCGCGGCGGGTGACGGCCATCATCGGCCCGTCTGGCTGCGGCAAGTCCACCTTCATCCGCCTGCTCAACCGCATGCACGAGCTGGTGCCGGGCACCCGGCTGGAGGGGGAGATCCTGCTCGACGGGCTGGATATAATTTCGCCCGCCTGCGACGCCGCCGACCTGCGCAAGCGGGTAGGCATGGTGTTCCAGAAGCCCAATCCCTTCCCGAAGACCATCTTCGAGAATATCGCCTACGGCCTGGAGGTCAACGGCGTGACCGACCGGCAGGTTATCGAGGCGACGGTCGTGGACTCGCTGAAAAAAGCGGCCCTCTGGGGCGAGGTGAAGGACCGCCTGAAGGACAGCGCGCTCGGCCTGTCCGGCGGCCAGCAGCAGCGGCTCTGCATTGCCCGCGCCCTGGCGGTCTCGCCCGAGGTTATCCTCTTCGACGAGCCCTGCGCGAGCCTGGACCCCATCTCCACCGGCAAAATCGAGGAGCTCATCCTGCAGTTGAAGAAGGATTACACCATCATCATCGTCACGCATAACATGCAGCAGGCGGCGCGCGTGTCCGACAGGACGGCCTTCTTCCTGATGGGCGACCTGATAGAGGAAGGGCGCACCGACAACATCTTCAAGGCGCCGCGCGACAGGCGCACCGAGGACTATATTACCGGGAGGTTCGGCTGATGCACAGACATTTCGACGACGAACTGCGGCAGCTCAAGGGCGAGCTGGTCAGGATGGCCGACATGGCGCAGTCCGCCATCACCCAGGCCGTGGAGGCGCTCAAGAACCGCGACAAGGCCGCGGCCCAGCGCGTGATAGATTCCGACGTTGGCATGGACAGCCTGGAGCTGGTCATAGACGACAAGTGCCTGGACCTGATAGCCCTGCACCAGCCCATGGCCGGGGACCTGCGCTTCATAACCACCGCCATCAAGCTCAACGCCGAGTTGGAGCGCATCGGCGACCTGGCCGTGGACGTGGCGCAACGGGCCATAGAGATAGCCGACAAACCGATGCTCAAACCGCTGGTGGATATCCCCAGGCTGGCCGACGCCGCCAAGCGCATGACCGGCCAGGCCATCGAGGCTTTTGTCAACAGCGATACGGCGCTGGCTAAAAAAGTGATACTTTCAGATTCCGAGGCGGACGAACTTAAACGCCGCGTGGAGAAAGAGCTGGTCTACGACTATATGATCAAGGACGGCTCCACGGCCGACCGGGCCGTGCCGCTGCTGCTGACAGCCCGCCACCTGGAGCGGATCTGCGACCACGCCGTCAGCATGGCCGAGGACATAGTCTACATGGTTTCCGCCGTTGTGGTGCGCCACCACCCAGAAGAGCTCTGAGGGGACGCTGATGACTATATGACTATTTCCCGGAGAATGGGGCGAATTGTTAATAAATAGTCATATAGTCATCAGCGTCCCCTGACTTTACGCGGATTTTACACGGGCTTTATACGGGCTTTGTGGGCCTTTTCTATGATATTCCCAAGAACGTGACAGTAAGGAGAAAAAGATGGGATTCAATTTCATGCCGAAAGAAGAGAAGTTCTTCGACTTCCTCACCCAGCAGGCCGAGAACCTGATGAAGGCCGCGGCTTTCTTTAAGTCGGCTGTGAAGGATGGGGTGCTGGACGAGGACGAGGTGAAGAAGATCCGCGCGCTGGAGCAGGAGGGCGACACGCTGGCCCACGAGATCACGGACATGCTCAACCGCACGTTCATCACCCCGATAGACCGCGAGGATATCTACGCGCTGGCCAACCAGCTAGACGACGTGCTGGACATGCTCAACGCGATGGCCGGCCGCGTGAAGCTTTACAAGCTGAACCCGAGCGACCCGTACTTCGCGCAGTTCATAGACCTGATAGACCAGGCCGCGGCCGCGCTGGCCAACGCAGTAAAGCACATGCCCGACACCAAGCGGCAGCGCCGCGTGCTGGACTACTGCATAGAGATCAACCGCCTGGAGAACCTGGGCGACACGGTGCGCGAGAAGGCCATCAGCAACCTCTTTGAGACCGAGAAGGACCCGATGCAGGTCATCAAGTGGAAGGAGATTTACGAAGTGGCCGAAGGCACGCTCGACAAGTGCGAGCACGTGGCCAAGGTCATAGAGGCCATCCTGGTGAAACATGGATAGCACGCTGATAGCCATCATCTTCCTGGTCGTACTGGCGCTGTTCTTCGACTTTTTGAACGGCTTCCACGACGCGGCCAACTCCATAGCCACCATAGTCGCCACCCGCGTGCTGTCGCCCAAGTACGCGGTCATGTGGGCGGCCTTCTTCAACTTCATCGCCTTCGCCTTCTTCGGCCTGCACGTGGCCAATACGCTGGGCAAGAACATCATCGACATCACGCAGGTGGACAGCTATGTCATCTTCGGCGCGCTGATTGGGGCCTGTTCCTGGAATATCATCACTTGGTATTTCGGCATCCCGTCGAGTTCCTCCCACGCGCTGGTGGGCGGGCTGATAGGCTCGGCTATGGTAAAGGCCGGCACCTCGGCGCTGATGATGGGGGGCATACTGAAGACGGTGGCCTTCATCGTTATCTCGCCGGTGGTGGGCATGCTGCTGGGGGTGGGGCTCGGGGCCGTAGTCTATAACCTCTTCTCCAAACAGACGCCGTCCAACATGGACCACTGGTTCCGCAAGGGGCAGTTGCTGAGCGCCGCGCTCTACAGCCTGGGCCACGGCGGCAACGACGCGCAGAAGACCATGGGCATCATAGCGAGCCTGCTGTTCAGCGCCGGCTACCTGGGGCCCGAGTTCCACGTGCCGCTCTGGGTGGTGCTCTCCTGTCATGGGGCCATAGCCATCGGCACCATGTCGGGCGGCTGGCGCATAGTGAAGACCATGGGCAACAAGCTCTCCAAGCTCCGCCCGGTGGACGGCTTCTGCGCCGAGGGCGCGGCCTCCATGGTGCTGTTCGGCGCCTCGGCCATCGGCGTGCCGATCAGCACCACGCATACCATCACCGGCGCCATAGTGGGCGTGGGCTCGCTCAAGGGCGCGCGCGCGGTGAAGTGGGGCGTGGCCGGCAATATAGTCTGGGCGTGGATCATCACTATCCCCGCCGCCGCGGCCATCTCCGCGGGTTCCTACTGGCTGGCGGCCAGGTTCTTCTAGAGAACCGGCCCCGCCTAAAAAAAGAGCCGGCAGGTTAAACCCTGCCGGTTTCTTTTTTGCCGCGTGGAGGCGCCCGGTTATCTGCCCAGCACCTTGTCCCAGAAGCTACGGCCGTCTTTCCATTTGGCCTTGCTGGCGCTATTGAAGAAAAAATCGGGCTTGCCGTTCCCGTCCACCCAGACCGCCGCCGAGCCCTTTACGTTCTTCAGCGTCTCGAACGCTTTCTCGCGCCCGAGCACCGCCAGCGCGGCCGAGGCCAGGAAATTCTCGTCCTCTATGCCCGGGTAATAGATGGTGAGGGCGGAAAAATCCTTTATGGGGTAGCCTGTCCGCAGGTCGAGGATGTGCGAATAAAGCTTGCCCTCTATCTCCACGAACAGGTCCCGCCCGGCCGAAGAGATGATCATTCCTTCGTCAAAGGCGAACAGCCCCATGTTGGTGCCCTTTTTAAAAGGGTCCGGCACCCGGTAAGTCCAGGGCCTACGCCCGTAAACCAGCATGTTGCCGCCCAGGCGCAGCTGCACCGGATAGCCCGGCGCCCGCTCCTTCAGTATCTTGTAGCCGCGCTCGAAACAGTAGCCGCGCAGCAGCCCGCCCAGGTTTATCTGCACCGGCTGCGTGAACCTGACCATCTTTTTGGCGGTGTCCACCTGCACGTACTTGGAGCCGATGCCCTTGAGGGCGTCCTCTATATCCTCTTTGCCGGGCAGCCTCTTGCTGGAGGCCGCGTCTTTCCATAAAGGCCAGAGGGGGGCGAAGGTTATGTCGAAGGCCCCTTCGGTAAGGCGGCTGTAGTCCAGCGCCAGGAGCAGCAGGCGCATGAACTCGTCCGTGACCGGGACCCATTCCTTGGCGGCCTTCTTGTTCACCAGCGAGGTGAGGCTGTAGGCGTCGCTGTAGTTGAACTCGCCGGAGATGCGCTCCCACTCTGCGAAGACCTCGTCGGCCAGCTCTTTGGCGCCGGGCGTCTTGGGCCCGTAAGCCCTGAACTGGGCCGGTACGCTGAGGATGAACGCTTTCTGCGTGAAAGTGGCGGTGCTGCCGCGCCTGCCGCAGCCCCCGGCGAACAGCGCCAGGGCCGAAACCAGCAAAACCGTTTTTTTCATGACCTGCTCCCCTTTTACTGTAATACAAATACAACTTTTTCCGCTATTGTTCAACTGTAATCGTGGCGGCGGGTCAAAATTGTATAATTGATTATTATGCAAAGCTACCAGATACGCAAGAGCTTCCTCGATTTCTTCGCCAGGAACGGCCACCCGATCGTTAAATCCAGCCCGCTGATCCCCGAGGGCGACCCCTCGCTGCTGTTCACCTCGGCCGGCATGGTGCAGTTCAAGCCCTATTACCTGGGCCTCAAGACCGACATGAAGCGCGCGGCTTCCTGCCAGAAGAGCTTCCGCACCACCGACATAGACAATGTGGGCCGCACCAGGCGCCACGTGACTTTCTTCGAGATGCTCGGGAATTTCTCCTTCGGCGACTATTTCAAGGAAGAGTCCATCAAGTGGGGCTGGGAATTCCTGACCAGGGAGATGGGCCTGGACCCGCAGCGGCTCTACCCGTCCATCTACCGCGGCGGCGTGGCCCCGAGGGACGAGGAAGCCCGCAGGATCTGGGAGAGCGTGCTGCCCAAGGACCAGCACTCCCACATCGTGGAGCTGGGCGACGGCGATAATTTCTGGGCGATGGGCGACACCGGCCCGTCCGGCCCCTGCTCCGAGATCTACTGGGACTGCGGCGAAAAATTCGCCCACGCCGGCTGCCAGGGGCCCGGCTGCTCCTGCGACCGCTACATCGAGATCTGGAACCACGTGTTCACGCAGTTCGACAAGCAGCCCGGCGGCGTGTACAACCCGCTGCCCAAGAAGAATATAGACACCGGCATGGGCCTCGAGCGCCTGACCTTCATCGTCGAGGGCAAGGAGTCCCCGTTCGAAACCACGCTTTTCTTCCCGATAGTGGAGGCCGCCTCCAATCTGCTCAAGGTCGACTATAATACCTCGCCCGAGACCGTGTCGGGCTTCCGCATAATCAGCGAGCATCTGCGCGCCTCCACCTTCCTGCTGGCCGCGGGCGTCATCCCTTCCAACGAGGGCCGCGGCTACGTGCTGCGCCGCCTGATACGCCGCGCCGCCCGCTACGGCCTCATCATGGGCGCCAAGGACCCGTTCCTGCACAAGCTGGTGCCGTCCGTGCAGGGGATCTTCAAGGACATTTACCCGGAGATCATCTCCGCCGAAAAAACCATAAAAGAGGCCCTTAAATTCGAGGAGCAGGGCTTCATAGAGACGCTGGAGAACGGCGAGAAGTACCTGGCCGACCTGCTGGAGAAGAACCCCCACGGCGTGCCTGGCGAAGGGGCCTTCCGGCTTTACGAGACCTACGGCTACCCGCTGGAGCTTACGCGCGAGTTGGCGCTCAAGAAGAATATCCCGCTCGACGAGGAAGGCTTCCACCGCGCCCGCAAGGCTGCGCAGAGCACCGCCAAGGCCGGCTGGAAGGATTCGGGCGAAAAGAACGGCTTTATGTTCCAGACGGCCGAGGAGAAATTCCCGGCCACCGTCTTCACCGGCTACGACGCCGCGCAGGATGAGTCTAAGATAGTCGGCCTGCTCGACACCGCCGGCAACATCGTGGAAGCGCTCAACCCCGGCGCGGAAGGCTGGGCGGCGCTGGACCGCACGCCTTTTTACGCCGAGTCCGGCGGCCAGGTGGGCGACCTTGGCCTCTTCATCGCGGGCGGCGCTACGGTGGCCGAGGTGCTCGACACCCAGAAGCCGGTGGGCAAGGTTTTCTTCCACCACGTGAAGGCCGTGGACAAGCTGCGCACCGGCGACGCGGTGAAGGCTGAAGTCTCCAGCCTGCGCTACCGCACGGCCTGCAACCATACCGCCGTGCACGTCATCAACGCCGCGCTCAAACAGGTCTTCGGCGACACTACCCGCCAGGCCGGCTCCATAGTCACCCCGGAGAAGTTCCGCTTCGACTATACCACCACCAAGACCCCTACCCGCGAAGAGCTGGCCAAGGTGGAAGCCATCGCCAACGCCGCGATACGCGAGAATTACAGGGTCTTCAAGATGGAGAGGCCGCTCAAGGACGCCGAGAAGTTCGGCGCCACCTCCCTGCTGGGCGAGAAGTACGCCGACCCGGCGCGCTTCGTGCTGATCAACAAGGGCGGCTGGGACGGCGCGGCGGACCGCTACAGCCTGGAGCTGTGCGGCGGCACCCACATAGACGCCCTGGGCGAGCTGATGCTCGTGAAGGTGCTGAAGGATTCTTCCGTGTCGCGCGGCGTGCGCCGCATAGAGGGCGTGGCGGGGCTCGCCGCCGTGGACCACCTGCGCGAGAGCGCCGAGCTGGCGGAAGCCGCCGCCAAAAAACTTTCCGTCCCGGTGGAGGAGCTGCCGGCCCGCCTGGAGCAGCTGCTGGAGACACTCAAAGAGCTGAAATCCGGCAAGGCCAAGGCCGCGCCCGCGGCCTCCAAAGAGGGGCGGCGCCTGCTGGCCGAGGGCATAGACGGCTCCGGCTCGAGCTTCCTGGTCTACGACGGCGGCGCGCTGGACATGAAGGCGCTGCGCGTGCTCTCCGACGAGCTGAAGAAGGGCCTCAAGTCCACGCTGCTGTTCGTCTATTCCAGGGTGGAGGGGAAATTCTCCTTCATCGTTACGCATACCGGAGACGTGAAGGCCGACGCCTCCGCCCTGGCCAAGAGCGTCTCGGCGGCCATAAACGGCTCCGGCGGCGGCCGCAAGGACTTCGCCCAGGGCGGCGGCGACATACCCGCCGACCTGCCGGTCTTTGAAAAGCAGCTGGTGGAACTGGCGAAAAAGCACTGTTAAGGGAATTTGGCTATAATATAGCGGTAGCAGCGCGGAAAGATTGGGCGCCCGTGGTGAAATGGATATCACAGGAGCCTCCGAAGCTTCTAGTGCAGGTTCGATTCCTGCCGGGCGCACCAAATTCTCCGACGACAAGACTCCCTTAAAATCAGCGTTCATGAACATATTGCAGGCCCGAAGTGGCCCACAATGCTGCAAACCTTCGCCTTCCGCTCCATCAAGGGGGGCTATAAGCGGCCCGCCAATATAATCATTAAATAGCAAAGAAAATATTCATTTATCCTGTTCATTTGACAAGGTCGCAAAGTTAATCATAGTATTGGATTTACGGTTTGAAATCAATACATGAAAACGGTTGCCGGCATCGCCGCTGTTATATTCCTGACACTTGTCTTCTCGCACGGCGTATCTTTCGCCGCGGACAAGCAAGCCGGAAAGTTCTACGAGCTTTATAATTCCACGTCCACTCCCGATAACTACAAACAGATTTTAAAGCGTTCCATAGACAGAAAAGAACGCGCCGAAAAACTGCGCGGCTACGCCAGGAGCGCAGCCGAAAATCGCGCCTTGTCCATACCGTCAGTTGTCAGATCCGCCGGTGTTTCTTCAGTGCCCGCAGCGGCTGACCCGGGCTTCAGCCTGGGCGAGGTCTATTGTTTTCCCAACCCAGCGAAGAAGACCAACCCCACCTTTCATATTGAAACCGGCCTGGCCGACAAAGTGGAGTTGAAGATCTACGACGTTTCCGGGGATATGGTCCATGAAACAGTACTGGCTGCTCCGCCGCAGCTTATAGACGACGGTCAGGGCCCACAATACGCTTATGAATATCCCTGGGACGTCAGGAACGTCGGCAGCGGCGTTTACATCTTCAGTATGACCGCCAGACGGGGAGATAAAACCCTGAAGAAAACCGGGCGCTGCGCGGTGATCAAATGAAGAAAAAGCGTCTGCTGGCCGCAGTCGTTCTTCTTATAGCCCCCGCCGTTGTTTTTGCCGGCGGGACCACCGCTTCTTTCCTCAAGCTCGGCTCCGGCGCCAGGGCCGCCGGTCTCGGAGGGGCTTTCACGGCAGTAGCCGGTGATATAAACGCCATCTCTTATAACCCGGCCGGCTTGGCGAACCTTAAAAGAAGCGCCGCCGGCTTCACCCGCGCCGAGCTGGTGGAAGGCGTCAGCTATAATTTCCTCGGTTATTCGCGGCCCGCGGCCAAAGGCAACATCGGCCTCGGCGTAAACTATCTCGGCCAGTCTTCCATCGAGGGACGTGGCGCCAACCGTGAGGCCACCGGCTCCTTCCAGGCTTCCGACACCGCCATAAACCTGGCCTACGCGCGGCCGGTCACCTCCCGGTCCGGCCTCGGTCTCAACTTCAAATACATCACCAGCCGCATAGCCGGCGAATCGGCCAACGGCTGGGCCGTGGACGCCGGCTGGCAGTATAAAACGCCGGTAAAAGGCCTCGGCCTCGGATTTGCCGTGCAGAATCTCGGGCCTAAGATGCAGTTTCTGGACGAAGGCTCCGCCCTGCCGTTGACCGCGCGCGCCGGCGCGGGCTATATGCTCCTGGATAATGTGCTGCTCTCGGTGGACGTAAGCAGGCAGGTGAACGAAAAGAAAACTGTTTTCAGCTTCGGCAGCGAATACGCCGTGTTCGATACTCTTTTTATGCGTGCCGGCTATCTGGCCGGTGCCGCCGCCGGAGTTTCCGGAGTGGCTGATGCCGGCGGGTTTAAAGCCGGCTTCGGGTTTAAACTAAGGGGGATGGCACTTGATTACGCTGTAACCCCGTTCGGCGATATCGGAAAGACGCATAGGCTGAGCCTGGGAGCTGCATTCTGATGTCTGTCGGGACGATAATAGCCGGATTGCTTTCCATGGTTGCGGTATTTCCCGTCTACGCCGCGCAGGCGCCTGAGCTGGACGGGGCGTATGGTTTAAAAAAGATAGAGAATGCGTCGGAATATTTTGATGTCGGAGGATATAAGCCCCTGCCTGACGGCGGCTTTTATATCGCCTCCGTTGACGCCATCACCAGGATAAAAGCCGACGGTTCCGCAATGTGGAGTTTCCCTTACGCTTCGGGGTTGTTCCATGACACAGGCCTTGCGGTCGATAGCGGCAATAACGCTTATGTCGCGGTGACGGATATGATGCGCGGGGCCGCCATGGTTTTGAAATATAATTCCGCCGGCAACGTGGTGAAATCATATACTGCCCCGTATTCTTCGGCTGTTTCCCCGGCCGCCCTGGGGGTAGCCGGCAATGCCGACGGTAGTAATATTTATGTGGCAGTGGAATATTTCGATGCGGCCAGGGGGGCTTTCCAGGTTGCCATACAGAGACTGGACACCGAACTGAACCTGTTGAAGACGGTAACGGTGCCGTCTACTGGTGGCCCGCCAATGCCTGGCGGCAACAGTTGTTTGTTCGCCGAAATGCGCGTGGACGCGGAAGGCAACCTGTATTTTGTTCATGCCAAGATGGTGCCTTCCGGTCCGGCCTATATGAAGTATGATGGCGGGTTGAATCTATTGTGGAGCAGGCCCCCGGATAATCGGATCGGATTTCTACCGTTCAGTTTTACTGCCATACCTGCCGGCGGCGTATATCTCTCATGGTTTGATGCCTCCCAGCAAACCATAGCTATAGGAGTAAGACGGGTGTCGGGTGACGGGCTTACTGAATGGGAGAGGTATATCCCAGGGGAGGTGTTTGCGTTTAACGGGGTGGCTGACGGTGCCGGGGATTTTTATTTTATGGGCCTAGGAACCAGCGGATCGGGGTACTGGCTTGGAAAAGTTTCGGGGTTGGATGGGAGCCTGGTCTGGAACAAGGGGATAAACAATATGGATATTCTCCCCTTTTATGTGGACGACCAGGGCAGGATATATGTCGTTTCTGACGGGATGAGCGGAGTTCCGGATAGCGGACCGTTCCTGGCTCGGTATGTCCAGGGGGGCGGGACACAGAAAAAATATTTCCTTTCCCCGGTCGGAGAGACTGTTAGTCGGATAGTGAATGTCGGTGATTGGAGCACGCAGCTTAACAGTCTTGTGACAGGCAATTCTGAACCAGCTTACAAGATAGGGGTGGATTTCGCTATTTCCGCCTATCCCCAAGGCGCGACCGGTCAGGTGCTTAGCAAGCAGAGCGAAACCACAGACGCGAACGGCCTTGCCGGTGTGCAATTAAAATTGGGCAACCTTCCAGCGGAGTATAAAGTGACGGCCACCTGCCCGTCATGCGAAGTCACGGCCAGCAGCGTTACCTTCACCTGCTGCGGCAAACTGCCGAACGATGATTTTAAGCAGTCCTCCTCGACCTGGGCTAGCCAGCATTATGACAATATATGCACGACTGTGCCGGCTAACTCAAACAGCTATCGGCCCGTATACAGTTGTGAAGCGGCTATCTTCAATAACCCGCAATACCAGAAGTATAAATTCACCATACGTGCCAAAGGTTGTGGCCTTAGCGCATTAGCGACGCTGATCAATTACTATCGGGATGCTTATAATCTGCCCATATCCTCCGCCACTCCGCTATCGCTGAATAAGTATTTGGGAGATAATGCGGGTTATGTTGGGAAAGGGTCAGTTAAGTTTGATTCTGTATCTGACTTCTCTGGCCAAAATATCGGATATTTAGGTTATAAAACTGACGGCGAATATGGAGTAACCAGGGCTACTCTGATTAAAGATATTGATCAGGATATTCTTGCGAGTAGACCTGTGATTATTCGTGTGTCCGGACACTTTATGCTGGTTACTGGAAAATGCGGGAGCCGATATGTAGTTTCTGATTCTGGTGCATCTGTGTCAGGCAATATTTTGTATGACCCGAATGGGACTAAACCGTTACTTGGAATAAGACAGTTCCAGTTAAACTAGTGAGATAGTTTTAAGAGGAAAAAATATGTGGATTCTGTTATCCCTGTTATTCAGTATGCCTGTTTCAGCTAGAGATTTAACTGGCCTGTATTTTGATATCGGTTCATATGATATAAATGGGGCATTTAGTCAAACAATAGATGTTGAGATAGTCGTAAAAGATCCGTTGGGACGGCAGGCTGGTAAAAACCCTTTTACAGGAGAAAGTTTTACTGATATCCCCAATGTCGGCGTAGGGATTGATTCCATTGATGATGATGAAACCGGGCAGCCAGGTCCAGAAAGCATGGAGTATTCTATTGTTCCTGCCATCAGTGGACAATATACACTAACTATTTTTGGCATATCGAATAATAAGTATTACCTTTCAATACGGGCACGGAACTCCGTTGGGACTGAAATTATCTATGCTAATTATGATGGCTACAGTTTTATCGGCAGCACCAATTCATATGTGCTGAAGTATGACTCTACTCCAGGTGCGTTTGTGCCTGTAATAGCTCCAATAATCACTTTTGATAGATTGCGTAATGATATCCTTGTGGCTCAGGAACAAAATGATGTCCTTTCCCCGCAGGGGGCGAAACAATTAGGTGATGAGAAGTTCGTAAACAATCTAATAAGGCTGATAAATCTGGCTGAAAAGCTGGACGGCGCTTGCGACAGGCGCAAGGCCAAGAAGGATAAATGCGAACCTGCGGTTAATGTGCTTAAGCTGTTCTTAAAGCGCCTTGAACTGGCCAGCCGCAAGTGCGACAAACCCGCCAACTGCGACGAAGAGCGCGAATGGACGGCCTTCCGGAAAGTGCACGGCAAAGACGACGACTATCGCGACTTCTTCCGCGACTGGGACCGCGATGACTGGCATAAACACAAGAGGCAGAGCCGGCGTTTCGTGACCGACGAGGCACTCAAGATAATCAAGGACGACGCCGGCTGGCTGATAAAGTCGCTCGGAGGCGAGATGGATAAAAGACATGACGAACATCACGGCAACGACAAAAACGGCCGGCAGCCAATATCCATTCGCCCTTCCCCGAGTTCGCATTAATGGAGCCCTGAATCTTTAAAGAGTATCCATGTCAGGTGGTCTTGCGTATACATCCGGCGCAGCCGCAGTTTCTTGGGTAATTCCCGACTACAATGAATTTCGAAGAAGAGATCTCCCTCCTTATCAAGTCGCGCTACCCGCTGGTGGCGGTCGACACCATCGACGAAGACTACGTGCTGGCCCAGCTCTACCAGGTGGCGCAGGCGCAGGGCCTGACCTTTTACTCCTGGTCGCTCACGAAGGGCCTGCGCATCGGCGCTAACGAAAACTCCTTCTACAAGACCGGCGACCCCGTGGCCATGCTGCGCATCGCCAACGACCTCGTCTCCGCCCCGCACAGCGCGGTCTTCGCGCTCTGCGACTTCGACCGCTATCTTACCGATGCCTCCGCGGCGCGCTTCTTCAAGGACATCCTCAACCGCATAAAAGGTTCGCCCACCACCATGGTCCTGCTGGGTTCGGAAGCCAAGCTGCCGCCGGACATCGCCCCGCTGGCCGCCCGCATCTCCGGCGGCTACCCGGGCGAGCGCCAGATCATGGAGGAGGTCAACCGCGCGGTAGCGCAGTTCAAACTCACCTCGGCACATTTACAGGTGGACGTGCCGGCCGACGTGCTGCGGCGCATGGTCAAGACGCTCAAGGGCCTGTCGCTGCAGCAGGTGCGCAACGCCCTGAACATCTGCATGCTCAAGGATTTTCGTTTCGACCGGGCGGATATAAAGGAAATCGAAAAATTCAAGAAAGAGGCTTTCGACCGCGAGGGCATCCTGGAATATTTCGGCTCCGAGCAGGTGCACGCTATCGCCGGCTTCGACAGCCTGAAGCGCTGGGTGAGCGACCGGAAAAATTCTTTCTTCAGCGACGGCTCGCTGCCGCCGCCCAAGGGCCTGCTGCTGCTGGGCGTGCAGGGCTGCGGCAAATCCCTGGCGGCCAAGGTGATAGCGGGGGAACTGGGCATCCCGCTGTACCGCCTGGACCTGACGCGGCTCTATTCCAAGTATATCGGCGAGACCGAGGAAAACCTGCGCAAGGCGCTGGCCACCGTGGAGCGGCTGGCCCCGGTCTGCCTGTGGATAGACGAGATCGAGAAGATCTTCGCCTCTTCCTCCGGCGACATAGACGGCGGGGTCTCCAAGCGCGTGCTGGGCACCATGCTGACCTGGATGCAGGAGCGCAAGGACCGCTCTTTCATCGCCGCCACCTCCAACGATATCAACGGCCTGCCGCCCGAACTGCTGCGCAAGGGGCGCTTCGACGAGATCTTCTTCGCCGACCTGCCCGACGCCGCCGCCCGGGCGGAAATACTCCGCATACATCTGGCCAAGCGCGATTTGGACCCGGCCGCTTTCGACCCCGCGGGCCTGGCGAAACATTGCGACGGCTTCAGCGGGGCCGAGATAGAGCAGGCCGTCATCGCGGCGCATTACAGCGCCTCGGGCGCCAACGAGAAAATTTCCTCCAAACACGTGCTCGCCCAGCTAAAACTCACACGCCCGCTTTCCGTGATAAAAGCCGAGTCGGTGGATTTCCTCCGCAACTGGGCCAAAGAGCGCAATATCCTCCCGGTTTAAATGAGAACGATCCTGGTCACCGGGCCTACGGGCTACATTGGCGGCCGCCTTATCCCGAGGCTGCTGGCCAAAGGGCTGCGCGTGCGCGCCCTGGCCCGCCACCCCGAAGACCTGGAGGGGCGGCCCTGGTCGGGCAGCGTGGACATCTTCAAGGGCGACGTGTTCTGCGGGCACGGCCTCAAGGAGGCGCTGGCCGGGGTTGACGCCGCCTACTACCTGGTGCATTCCATGGCCGACACCAGGGATTTTGAGGCCTTCGAAGAAACTTCCGCCCGCAATTTCGCCGCGGCGGCCGTAGCGGCCGGGGTAAAGAAAATAATCTATCTGGGCGGGCTCGGCGCCGACGCGGCGGGGCTTTCCCACCACCTGCACTCGCGTCACCGCGTGGGTGAGATAATGCGCGGCAGCGGCCTGAACGTCACCGAGTTCCGCGCGGCCATCATCGTCGGTTCCGGCAGCATCTCCTTCGAGATGATACGCTACATGGTGGAGCGGCTCCCCTTCATCCCCTGCGCCATGTGCATGCGCGATACCCGCTGCCAGCCCCTGGCCATAAGGGATGTGCTGGCCTACCTGGCGGCCGCGCTGGATAACCCGCTTTCAGACGGAAAGATAGTAGAGATCGGAGGCGCGGGGGTGCACACCTACCGCGAGATGATGCAGATCTACGCGGAAAGCCGCGGCCTGAGGCGCCTGTTTTTCTCCTGCCCTTTGTGGTCGCCCGGCCTGTGCTCGCGCCTTGTCGGGCTGATAACCCCCGTTCCTTCCGTACTGGCCAGGCCCCTGCTGGAAAGCCTGCGCAACGACGTGGTCTGCTCTTCCGATGAGGCCCTGAAGATCTTCCCGGAGATAAAGCCCCTGGATTACCGCACCGCCGTGCAGTACGCCCTGATGCGCATCACCGAGGAAAACGTGGAGACTTCCTGGACCACCGCCTATGAGCCGCATTACGCCAAACCCTGCTCCTTCATAGACACCGAGGGCCTGATACTGCAGGACCACTGCATAAAAGTGGAGGCCCCGGCCGAGGCAGTCTTTTCCGTCTTTTCCGGCATCGGCGGCCGGCGCGGCTGGCTTTACGCGCAGTGGCTGTGGGACCTGAAGGCCCTGCAGGACAGGCTAGTGGGCGGGGTGGGCCTGCGGCGCGGCCGGCGCCACCCCGACGTGATACACCAGGGCGAGGCGCTGGATTTCTGGCGGGTAGAGCGCGTGATAGAGGGCCGCCTGCTGCTGCTGCGCGCGGAGATGAAGTTGCCCGGCAAGGGCTGGCTGCAGTTCGAGGCCAAGCCGCAGAACGAGAACGCCTCCCTGCTGCGCATGACCGCCTACTTCGAGCCCCGCGGCTTTTTCGGCAACCTCTACTGGTATTCCCTCTACCCGGTGCACACCTTCATCTTCCGCGGCCTGACCGGCGAGATACGGCGCCGCGCCCTGGCCCTTAAATAATGCCCGTAAGAACCGTCTGCGCCTGTGGCGCCGTTTACAACCTGAAGGACGAATACGCCGGGCGGCGCCTGGGCTGCCCGCGCTGCGGCGGCGCCGTGGAGGCGCCGGCCCTGCCGCCCGCGCCGCCGGTGCGGGAGCAGGCGGGGGACCCCGCTTTCGCCCGCGACAAATTCTTGCTGCACGAGCGGCACCTGGGCATCAGCGAGAAATACAGCGTGACCGACCCCGGCGGCGCGCCGCTGATGTTCATAGAGCGCCCGAACCATATCTTCCTCAATGTCCTGGCCATTTTCGGCGGGCTGGCCGCTGGTCTGCTGAATTTCCTGCTGTTCTCCGTTCTCCACGCCCTGGCGCGCAAGGCCGGGCTGGACCCGCTGTTCTGCGCCCTGTTGGCCGTTTGGGCCAGGCTCGGCAGCGCGCTGGTGGTGGTGATGGCCGCGCAGGCGCTCTCCAGGAAGAGGCATATCACCGTCTACAGGGACGACAAGCGCGAAGAGGTGCTGCTCCGGGTCACCCAGGACACCCGCCTGCAGCTGCTCACCGCCTCCTACACGGTGGCCGGGCCCGGCGGCGAGGCCCTGGCCGTCATCTGCAAGAAGCGGCTGAACAATATTTTCCGCAAGCGCTGGTACGGCTTCGGCCCCGGCGGGCAGTTCCTCTTCCTGGCCAAAGAGGATTCCGCCATCCTCTCGGTGCTGCGCCGCATGATGCTGGGCTTCTTCGGCCTGCTGCATACCGACTTCATAATCTATTCGCCCGGCGGGGCCGTGCTGGGTGAATTCAACCGCAGGCAGACCGTGCGGGACCGCTACGTGCTGGACCTCACGCCGGATTCCCTGCGCTCGCTGGACCGGCGGGCGGCGCTGGCCCTCGGCGTGCTGCTGGACACCGGGGAGGGCCGCTGATGCCTGAAGAACTAAAGATGATAACCCCGGACATGCTGGCCGGGGACCCGTTCAACCCCCCGGTGATAGATTTTGAAAAAGGCCTTTCAGCGGCGCCGGTTTTCGCCCTGGTCCTTATAGCCGTGAACATAGCGGCCTTCGGCTGGGAGCTCGGCGTGGGCGCCCTGAAGAGCAGGGAGGCCGTGATAGCCGCCGGCGCCATCTACGGCCCCAAAGTTTTCGGCGGCGAGAGCTGGCGGCTGGCCACCGGCATGTTCCTGCACGCCGGCTTCGGCCACCTTATCGGCAACTGCCTGGCCATCTACGTGCTGGGCATGACCTCGGAGCAGGCCTGGGGCCGGCTGCGCTCGCTGGGCATTTATTTCGTCAGCGGCCTCGCGGCCTCCTTCGCCAGCGCCTTCCTGGAGCCGCGCCCCTCGGTAGGGGCCTCCGGGGCCATCTTCGGCCTGATGGGGGCCGCGGTGGTGTTCTTCCGAAGGCACGGCGGGTCTTTCTACCCGCGCAACCGCCGCATAGGCAACGCCCTGCTCGGCTGGGGCCTGCTGCAGCTGGTCCTCGGCTCGCTCAGCCCCATCGTGGACAACTGGGCGCATTTCGGCGGGCTGGCCGCCGGCGCGGTCTTCGGCTTCACCATGGAGTCCAGGCTCTTCCAGAAGCGGCCCTCAGTTTAGCGGAGATTGCGAGCGCAGCTTGCTCACCCACAGCGCTATCTCCACCAGGTCAAGCTCGGTTATCTCCGGGTAGCGGGCGGCCGCGGCCAGGGTCCTTACCGTGGCCCCCTTGCCCTCGAAGCGTATCAGGGCTATGGCCGAGCCGCTGTACTTTACCTCGTAGGCCGCGCCCCCGGTCTTGAAAAAATCCGGCCAGTTCAGCGAGCGGTAGATGTAAGCCCTGAGCGCGCCCACCTTGCGGGCCTGGTAGCCTTCCGCCATCCATTCTTTTACGGTCCATTTCATAATCCCTCCGATCCCCCGGCACGGTTTTAACACCCGCTATAGCCTAGCAGACGACCCCGACAAGGGCGTGTCGGGCAGCGGCCGGATTTTTTATTCCCGGCGGCGCGCTATTTTATACAATTCCCTATAGTCTTACCGGAGGCCTATGCTTAAATCCATTCTCGCCCTGACCCTGTTGTGCCTGACTCCCGCGGCGTACGCGGACGAGGAAGGCAAGGACACCGTGATGAGCGCCCTGACCAAAGAGCTGGACCGCTCTTTCTCGGGCCTCAAGAACGCCGAGAAGGTGCCCCTTTATTACCTCGGCTACGAACTGACGGTCACCAGGACCAGGGAAATCGCGGCCAAGCTGGGCGCCATCGAGTACGAGGCGGCCCAGCCCGGCGCGACCCTGGACATCGACGTGCGCGTTAACAGCGCGGAGTTGGACAACTCCCACCAGGTGAAGGGCGGGGGGGGGAGCCGCGCTCAGCAGGGCAGCTACCAGGTTTCCATAGAAGGCGGCGAGGACGCCCTGCGGGCCAAGATCTGGGAGCACACCGACAAGGCCTACAAGAAAGCCCTGGAGGATTTTACCAAGGTCAAGATGAACAAGGCGGTGACCGCCGCCGAGGAAGACCCCTCCCCGGATTTTTCCGCCGTAACCCCCGAGAAGTCTTACGAGACCGCCGCGCTGGCCGAGCCGGACCTGGCCGCCTGGAAGGAAAGGCTGAAAAAACAATCAGCCTATTTCAGCACTTTCCCCTTCGTCTACGACTCCAGCCTTTTCTTTTCCTACGAAACCGAGAACCGCTACCTCGTCAACAGCGAGGGCGCCCGGGTGAAGACAGGCAGGAATTACGTCTCGCTCAGCTATTCGGTCACCAGCCGGACCACGGACGGCATGGACATACGCCGCTCGCTGAGCTACAGCGGGGATTCTTTCGACGACCTGCCCTCCGAAGAAAAGCTCGCCGCCGACATGGCCCGTTCCGTGAAGGAGCTGGAGGCCCTCAGGACGGCCCAGGTGGTGGAGCCGTACAGCGGCCCGGCCATCCTGAGCGCCCGCGCCGCCGCCTTGTACTTCCACGAGATCATCGGCCACCGCCTGGAGGGGCACCGCAACAAGCTCGAAGATTCCGGCCAGACCTTCGCCAAGAAGGTCGGCCAGAAAATAACCTCCGACATCATCACCCTTTACGACGACCCTACCCTGAAAGAGTATAAGGGCGTCTCGCTGCGCGGCCATTACGCCTACGACAACGAAGGCGTCAGGGGGCAGCGCGCCTCCCTGATCGAGAACGGCGTGCTGAAGGGCTTCCTGATGAACAGGTCCCCGATCCGCGGCTTCGCGGCGTCCAACGGCCACGGCCGCCGCTCGCCCGGCTTTCCCGCCGTTTCCCGCATGGGCAACCTGATAGTGGAGGCCACCGGGGGCGTGCCTTACGCCGAGCTCCGCCGCCTGCTGATCGAGGAATGCAAGAAGCAGGGCAAGCCTTTCGGCCTGATCTTCGACGATATTTCCAACGGCTACACCAGCACCGGCCGCGCCGGGATCCAGTCGTTCAAGGTGATCCCGCTGCTGGTCTACAAGGTTTACACCGACGGCCGCCCGGACGAGGCCGTCCGGGGGGTTAACCTGGTGGGCACGCCGATCGCCAGCTTCTCCAAGATCGCCGCCGCCGCCGACGACTTCGGCGTCTTCAACGGCGACTGCGGGGCGGAGTCGGGCTGGGTCCCGGTTTCCGCGGTCTCGCCCAGCCTGCTGGTATCAGAGATAGAGGTGGAGAAAGCGGAAAAATCCCAGCAGAAACCGCCTGTGCTGAACCCGCCGCTGCACGACAAGTAAGGAAAAGGCCATGACCAAAACTATTCTTTCGATCCTGTTTTTTCTCTCCGCCTCCGCCGCGCGCGCCGAGGACCTGCCGCAGGGCGACGCCCTCTTCTCCGCCATGAAGGACGAGATAGCCCGCTCCATGGCGCGGCTCGACATGGACAAGCTGGGCAAGCCGTGTTTCCTGTCCTACCAGGCCTGGGACGGGCATTCCTTCGGTGTTTCCGCCAGCTTCGGAGACCTGGAGCAGGTTTCCTCGCGGGATTACCGCCAGGTGAAGGCCGACCTGCGCGTAGGCACTTACAAGCTCGACAACAGCCATTACGCGCCCAGCCCGATGACCGGCTACAACGCGGAATCCGACCCTTACATTACGCTGGAGGAGAATTACGACGCGCTGCGCTTCTCCCTCTGGGCCGTCACCGACAGGGCCTACAAGAAGGCGCTGGAGACTCTGTCCAAGAAGAAGGCCTTTATAGAATCCAAGAGCCTGGCCGAGATCCACGACGACCTGACGCCGCAGCCGCGCCGCAGCCTGCTGCGCCCCGCGCAGGCCGAGCGTCTGGACGAGGAGGCCTGGAAGGAGAACGCCCGCCGGATCTCCGCCGTCTTCCGCAAATATCCCGCCGTCAAGCATTCTTCGGTGATCCTGAACTTCAACTCCGGCCGCAGCAGCTTCCTCAGCAGCGAGGGCACGTTCGTCCGGCAGCCGGCCTGCGCCGGTTCGGTTTCCATCTCGGCTTCCGGCTACGCGCCCGACGGCTTCCCGCTGCGCGCCGGCCACAGGGAGGATTTCTGCCTGGCCAGGGACGTTCCGCCGGCGGATAAGCTCCTGGAGAAGGCCGAAGAGCTGGGCGCGGAGCTGACCGCGATGGCCCGCTCCGAGCCGCTCAAGGCCTACATCGGGCCGGTCCTGCTGGAGAAGACCGCCGCCGCCAGACTCTTCGAGTCGCTGCTGGTCTACAGCATTTCCAACCCCAGGGAGGTCTGGACCGAGAAAACCCGCTGGACTCCCGATTCCGTCTTCAGGCAGGCGGGGCAGCTGGTGGAGCGGCTCGGCATGCGCGTCACGTCCCCGTTCCTTAACGTGGTGGACGACCCGCTGGCCCGCTACCACGAAGGCAAGCCGCTGTCCGGCTTCTACGAGGCCGACGACGAGGGCGTGCCCGCCAAAAGACTGGACCTGGTGAAAAGGGGCAAGCTGGCGCAGTACTACATGTCCCGCGCCGCTACGCGGGATTTCAGCGAATCCAACGGCCACGGCCGGGCCGATTTGAATGATTACCCGTCGGGCCTGCCGTCGAACGTCTTCATAATTCCGGAGGATACCCCCGCGCGCGTGCTGCCGCTGGCGGAGCTGAAGAAAAAGTTCCTCGAGCTCTGCAAGGAGCAGGAGCAGGACTACTGCATCAGGGTCCGCAGCTTCGACAACCTTAACTCCCCGTTCTCGGCCTGGAAGGTGTACCTCGACGGGCGGGAAGAGCCGGTGCACGGCATCGAGTTCACCGGCGTGAACCTGCGCGCGCTGCGCGATATAACCGCCGTGTCGAAGGAGACCTTTGTGCATAACCTGGGCTGGAGCGTGCCCGGCGCCATAATAACCCCTTCCCTGCTGGTGCAGGAGATGGAGATAAAGAAAAGCGAGCAGAAGCCGGAAAAGAAGCCGTATCTGCCGCACCCCTATTTCGGGAAATAGACGGCGGGGTCCGGGAATATGCTCAACGCCAGCCTGAAGAAAATAGCCGCAGCGGGCCTGCTGCTCCTGCTGGCCTCAGCGCTGCCCGCGCGGGAGCGGGGCGACGAGCACGAGGCCTTCGATTCCCATTATACCGGCGACTACCTGGCTTTCAAGAAGCGTATCCTGGAGGAGTTCCGCAGGGCCGGCCCCGGCCGCTTCAGCGAATTTTCCAGGCGCTCGCGCGCTGAGAAGGGGGGAGACCACAAGGTGCTGGCTTTCACCTTCGACGCCTGCGGCGGGCGCAACGACGGGTACGACAGGAAGCTGATAGCCTACCTGCGGCGCGAGCAGATACCCGCCACGCTGTTCGTCACCGGGCTCTGGATAGACAAGAACAGGGAGGCCTTCGCCGAGCTGGCGGAAGACCCGCTGTTCGAGATCGAGAACCACGGCCTGCTGCACCGACTCTGCTCCACCGAGGGCCGCATGAAATACGGCGTGCGCTCCACGCGCGGCCTCGGCGACGTGATAGACGAGATGGAGCTGAACGCCCGCAAGATCGCCGGGCTCACCGGCCGGCGTCCCGTCTTCTTCCGCTCCGCCACGGCTTACACCGACGACCTTTCCCTGAAGGTGGCCCAGCGCCTCGGCATGGAGGTGGTCGGCTACGACGTGCTCTCCGGCGACGCGGCCCGCTCCTCCGCCAAAAAGATCAGCCGCAACATCCTCGGCGGGGCGCGCCACGGCGCCGTCGTGATCATGCATTTCAACCACCCCGAGTGGCCGGTGCTGCAGGCGCTGGAGCGGGCGGTGCCCGAGCTGCGCCGCCGCGGCTTCAGCTTCGGCAAGCTGGAAGACTTCACCGTAAAATAGTTTTGCCTCACCCCCTTGACAAGTCAACATCCGTCTGTTATATTCTAGTTGTAGTCTTGCTCTTTGATATGCACCGGCGGCGTGGTTGGCAGTGCGGTTCGGGGTTCGGCCCCGGTCCGGTGCTCGGTTCCCCCAGGTTCGCGGCCCGCTCTCGCGCGGCGTCTTGCGGCGCCCGCTTCGGTATGGCGGTGGCCCGCGTTCGGGGAGTGCTCCGGTCCGTCTCCCGCCCTTTTGGGCGGCGCGAGGCCGGGTTCTTGGGTCAGCGGTCCCGCCCTTCGCGGCGGTGTTCCGGCTCCCGGGTTGGCGCTCCGGCTCCCGCGTTCCGCGGTTCTTGCCCCGGTCGCCCTTGTGCGGTGTGCAGTCGCGGTACAAACTAAAGTAACGGCTTCGGCCGATGATAGAGCCCCCTCACCGTAGGGGGCTCTCTCAATTTTATCCTGATGGGGAAGATCGCTGACGCTCGCATGAGGGGGCCCTCAGTTTAATTACGACTCTTCGATTTTTGTTATTATGACATGGTATGGGAAACCTGACGGCATACCTTAAGGAGAATAAGTTCAAGGCTGCGGTCTTCGCGGCCGGGCTCGCCCTTTTCTCCGCCGCCTGGCTGGACCAAGCGCGGCTGGAGGCTTTCTTCTCGCGCGCCGCTTTCTGGTGCATGCTGGCCCTCTTTCTTTCCCTGGCCGGGGCCCTCGCGGCTTTCGCGGCCAAGAACAGGGCCGAACTGCCGGAATTCTTCGCGCGCAACAAGTGGGGGTTCCTCTTTTCCCTGGTCCTCGCCGGGGCGGTCTTTTCGGCGGCGAAGCCGGATTTCCGCATACTCAGCGACGAGACCAATTTGCTCTCCGTTTCCAGGACCATGCTCTACGAAAGGCGCGTCGACAACGTGACGATGGCCAAGTGGTATTATTTCAACCTGCAGCCCCTTAACCGCGAGCGCGACAAGCGCCCTTACGCCTACCCTTTCTCCGTGTACGTGGTCCACGCCCTTACCGGCTACCGGCCGGCCAACGCTTTCGCCGTGAACTTCGCCCTGCTCGCCCTGCTGCTCTGCGCCGTCTTCGCTTTCTTCCGGGGGCTTTACGGCCAGGCGCCGGCTTTCGCGGCGGTGCTGCTGGCGGCCGCGCAGCCGCTGACGGCGCTCTGCGCCTCCTCGGGCGGGATGGAATTCATGTACGCGGCCTTCATGTTCTTCTCTTTTCTCTCCCTGCGGGAATACCTGCGCGACGGCCACCCGGCGAACTTCGCCCTGCTGCTGGCCCTGCTGCTGGTGCTCGCCAATACCCGCTACGAGGGCCCTGTTTTCCTGGCCGCAGCCGCTGCCGTGCTGCTGCTGGCCGGCAGGATAAAGGCCGGAGGCCTGGCTACCTGGCAGTTCGCGCTGGCGCCAGCCGCGCTGCTGCCGGTTTTCCTGCAGCGGTTCTGTTTCACCACCAATTTCGAGAATACCACCGGCACCCAGACTTTCAGCGCCTGGAACCTGGTCAAGAACACTGCCCTTTTCCTGGAAACCCAGTTCGACGCCGGCTTCCATTATCCCTACGCCTCGCTGGTGAGCGCGGCCGGGTTCGCGGGCGCGGCCTGGCTGCTGTACCGCTTCTTCCTGGCCCGCCGCGAGGAGGAGCCCGCTAAAAAACTGCTGGCCGGGATCTCCCTCCTGGCGCTGGTCCTCTGCTGGCTGGTGACCTGCTCCTACTACTTCGGCAACCCGGCGCACCAGGCCTCCGCCCGGCTTTTCCTGCCGGCGGCGCTTGCGCTCTCCCTGCTGGCGGCCAATCTCCTGGCCGTACTTTCCCGCGGGCGCGCCGTCCCGGCGCTGCTGGCCGCTTCCGCGCTTTTCCTGCTCTACGCCCCGCTGGCCGCCGAGAACCGCTTTTACAACAGCCTTTTCCTGGGCCGGGAATACCGCCACCAGGCGCGCTTCCTGGAAGACCTGGGCGACCGACACGTGCTGGTGATAGCTGACCGCCCGGGCCAGTTCACCGTGCTGGAGCGCGGGGCGGTGGACTTCCATTACGCCAGGGCCAACGGCGCCGCGCTGCTGGAGGAGCTGGGCCGCCGGCTGTACGGCAGGATCATTGTCTTCCAGGAGATACAGTACTCCACAGGCAAACCTACGGCCTCTACCGAGCTCGGGCCGGAATACAGGCTTGAAACCCTGCTGGAGCGCCAGAACACGGCCGAAACCTTCCTACGCTTTTCAGAAGTAAAGCTCCCTGCCGCCCGCTGACCGGCCTTGACCGCTCCTTGGCATAACTGGTAGATTTCCCTCATGGGGGAAACCATACTTGTCGTTGATGACGATCTGGAGATGCAGCGCACGCTGAAAGACGCGCTGGAAGCCGCCGGCTACCGGGTAAGCCTCTGCGATAACGGCAACCGCGTGACCGAGTGCATCACGGAATGCAAGCCGGCCCTGCTGCTCCTCGACGTGATGCTGCCCGGCACGGACGGCTATACGCTGGCCATGCGGCTGAGCGAGGACGAGGCCACCCGCCGCCTGCCCATAATAGTGCTCTCGGGGCTGGAGCCGTCGCGGGGCATGTTCAGCGGCTTCCCGCAAGTAGCCGGCTTCCTGTCCAAGCCCTTCGAATATAAGGAACTGCTGGACCTGGTCGGCAAGGCCATAGCCCGCTAGTTCAGTCCGCTCTCTTCGGCGCGCCGCCGCCGGCCGCCGCTTATTCCGCCGCCGCAAATACGCTAAAATTTACCGGATGAAGAAACTCGTCTGCAGGATCTGCACGGTCAAGCTGGTCGAGGCCGCTTACGGCCGCGCCTGGTGGTTTCGCCTGGTGCGGGAGCCGCTGCGCCTGGGCATGCTGCTGATGGGGAGAATTTACGGCGTGCGGCCGGGGGATTACGAGGTCCTGTCCGAAGCCTGCCGCAGCTGCCCGCGGCTGGTGAAGCTGGAACTGAAGGAAAGGTCGGCCCTGTTCCGCCTGCTGAACGCCCTGGTCAATCCCGCCTTCGACCGGCTGATAGAGCGCCTGCTGACGGAGCGTGAGCGGCGGGAGGCCGAAGACTTCGCCGAAAAAGCCGTGCGCGGACGCAAGTAACAACTCTTTTGTTGGTAAAATATCGCTATGGAATATATAGCTATACCTGCCGCCGCCTTCATCGCCTCGGTGCTGAGCTTCTACTCCGGTTTCGGCCTGGGCACCCTGCTGATGCCGGTGCTGGCTCTCTTCTTCCCGCTGCCGGCGGCCATAGCCGCCACGGCCGTGGTGCACGGCTCCAATAACCTGTTCAAGATCATGCTGGTGGGCCTGAAGGCCGACCGGGACCTGGTATTGAAATTCGGCCTGCCGGCCATAGCCGCGGCCGCCGCCGGGGCCTGGGCGCTGCACGCCTTCACGGCCCTGTCCGGCGGAGCCTCTTTCAGCTATGTCCTGCTGGGCAAGACCGCCGTGATCACGCCGCTGAAGCTGCTGCTGGCCCTGCTGATGCTCGGCTTCGCCGCCATGGACATACACCCGGCGCTGAAGGCCGTGAAGTTCGACCGCAAATACCTGCCGGTGGGCGGGCTGCTGTCGGGCTTCTTCGGCGGGCTGTCGGGCCACCAGGGCGCGCTGCGCTCGGCCTTCCTGGTAAAGACCGACGTCACCCCGGAGGCTTTCGTGGCCACCAACGCCGTCATCGGCTTCATGGTGGACTGCGCCCGGCTGGGCATTTACGCCTACACCATCTTCCTGCTGGGCGACGCCGGGGGCGCGGCCGGTTTCCCGGCCGGCGTGGCCGCCGTCTCCGTAGCCGCCTCCGTGGCCGGCGTGGTCATCGGCCTGAAGTTCCTGCACAAGGTGACCATCTCGCTCATACAGGCCATAACCGCGGCCATGCTGGGCGCCATCGCCGTTTTCCTCGGCGCCGGGCTGATTTAAAGGACTCTTATGATAAAAAACAACCTTAAGGAATACGCCGGGCTCCTTTCCGGCTACAGTGAGCTGCGCCTGCAGGAGAACCGCCACACCAACCTGTCCCTGATGAAGGGCAACCTGGTGATGAACGAAAGCCGCTTCGCCAGGGGCATCTCGGCGCGCGCCTGCCGCAACGGGGCCTGGGGCTTCGCCTCGGCGCCCGGCTGCGACGCCGCCGCCGTCAAGAAGGCGCTGGCCGCGGCCTTCAGGAACGCGGACTTCCTGGACTCCCGCCTGAAGCGCGGCCTGCCGCAGCTGCCGGCCTCTAAGGCGGAGGGCAGCTACGACCTGTCCACCCAAAAGCCGCGCCTGTCGCAGAAAGAGCTGGTAGAGTTCGCGCGCGAGGCGGACGCTTACATCGACTCGAAGTACAAGGGGTTGTCGGGGCGCAGGGTCTCCATCAATAACCTGGACATGGAGAAGGCCTACCTGAACTCCTACGGCTCGTCCTGCTATTCGCTGACGCCGCGCACGGCCCTGATGGTCTCCATGTTCACGCTGAAGGACGGCGAGACCGTAAACCACGGCTCCGACGTCTGCAGCGTGGGACAGTTCGAAGACATCTTCAGCCGGCCCGCCGACCTGTTCCCGTGGATCGACTCGATATACGAGGCGCTGATGCTTAAAGCTTCGGGCGTCTACCCCGAGGCCGGCCGCAAGGAATGCATCCTCGACGCCAGCCTGGCCGGCATCCTGGCGCACGAGGCCGTGGGCCACACCACCGAGGCCGACCTGGTGCAGGGCGGCTCCATAGCCGGGCAGCTGATGGGGCAGCAGGTGGCCGCGCCCATGGTGAACCTGACCGACTTCGCCCACACCGCGCTGGGCAAGCCCTGCCATATCCCCATCCGCATAGACGACGAGGGCGTGGAGGCCCGGGACGCCGAGATCATCAAAGACGGCGTGCTGACCTCCTACATGCACAACCGCGAGTCGGCTTTGGAATTCGGCGCGGCGCCCACCGGCAACGCGCGCGCCTCGCAGTTCTCCGACGAGCCGCTGATCCGCATGCGCAACACGGCCATCCTGCCGGGCAAGGACAAGCTGGAAGACATGATCGCGTCGGTGCAGGACGGGTATTACCTGGCCGGCTGGACCAACGGCCAGGCCGACAGCACCAGCGAATTCACCTTCGGCGTGAAGGGCGGCTACGAGATCAAGGGCGGCAAGCTGGCGCGCCCGCTGCGCGGCGCCACGGTGTCGGGCCTGGCCTTCGACGTGCTCAAGACCGTCACCATGCTTTCCGCCGACATGAACTGGTCCGCGCTGGGGATGTGCGGCAAGAAGCAGAGCATCCCGGCCGCCATGGGCGGCCCGGCCGTCAAATGCCTGATGAACATAGGAGGGCGCTGAAATGGACGACAGGGAAAAAATCTGGTTCTGCCTGGAGTCGCTGAAGAAGGCCGGCGCCGAGAAGGCGCAGTGCGCGCTGACCAGCACCGAGAAGCACGAGTTTAACGTGGATTCGGGCAAACTGTCGCTGGTCCGCACCGGCTACGATACCGGCATCCGCTTCACCGCCATCACCGGCGGGCGCCGCGGCAGCGCCTCGCTGAACGGCGGCTCTCCCGAGGAGATAGCGCGCGCCGCCGCCGACGCCGTCGGCAACGCCGCCGCGTCCCCGGCCGACCCCGCCTACGACATTTCCCCGGCGCAGCCGCCGCAGACCTTTGACCGCGGCCCCGCCGCCCCCGACCTGGACCTGATGTACGACCGGCTCTCGTCGCTGCTGGCGCATATCAAGGCCAGGCACCCGAAGCTGAACCTGCGCCAGACGATCCTGAACTTCACGCGCAAGACCGAGCGCTTCGTCAATTCCAACGGCGTGGATTTCACCTCCTCTTCGGGCTGCTACGACGGGTTCGTCTTCTTCTCTTCCCAGGACGGGCAGAAGATCTCCTCGTTCAACTATTCCATGTTCGCCGCCCCCGGGCTGGAAAAGGAAATAGCCGAGCTGTCCCTGGCCGACGAGCTGTTCCGCCAGTCAGCCGAGCAGCTGGACCCCAGGCCGCTGGCCGGCAAGTTCGAGGGCGAGATCATCGTCACGCCGCACTGCCTGGGCACGTTCCTGATGTACCTGAACATGATGTCCCTGCGCGACGCCGCGCTGATCTCCGGCTCCAGCCCGTACAAGGACAAGCTGGGCCAGCGCATCGCCTCGCCCGGCTTCACCCTGCGCTCGCTGCCGGTCTCGCCGGACATGGCCGCCGGCTACGACATCACCCCGGACGGCTTCGCCGCCGAGAACCTGACCGTCATAGAGGACGGCATCCTGAAGAACTTCGTGCTCAGCCAGTACGGGGCCAACAAGACCGGCCTGCCGCGCGTCTCCAACGCCTTCGACTGCGAGGCGATAGAGCCCGGAGACAAGACGCTGGCCGAGCTGGCCGCGCCCATAAAGAAGGGCCTGCTGGTCACGCGCGTCTCCGGCAATAACCCCACCGACGGCGGGGATTTCTCCGGCGTGGCCAAGAACAGCTACTACGTGGAGGACGGCAAGATCCTGTACCCCGTCAGCGAGACCATGATCTCCTGCAATATCCCGAAGATGCTGCTGAACATAAAAGGCATCAGCAAGGAGCGGGTGCATTTCGGCAACTCGCACCTGCCGTGGGTCTCCTTCGGCGGCGTCACCGTGTCGGGGAAGTAGGATAGGGGACGTTGATTCCTAATTCCTAATTATTCCGCCGACACGCCCTTGTCGGGTTTGTGTGCTAGACTATCTGTGATGCAACCACTGGAGATCCTGAAGAAGCGCTGGGGCTACGACGCCTTCAAGCCGCTGCAGCGCGAGGCCATAGAGGCCGCGCTGGCGGGGCGCGACTCGCTGGTGGTGCTGCCCACCGGCGGCGGCAAGAGCCTGTGCTACCAGCTGCCCTGCGTGGCGGGGCCGGGGCTGGTGCTGGTGGTGTCGCCGCTGATAGCGCTGATGGACGACCAGGTGGCCGCCGCGCGCGAGGCGGGGCTGGCCGCCGACGCCTTACATTCCAATTTAAAAGTTGGCCCCAAGCGCGAGGCCTACGCCAACCTGAATTCCGGCAAGACCGAACTGCTCTATGTCAGCCCCGAGCGGCTGCTCACAGGCGACCTCTACGAGGCCATCGCCCCGCGGCTCATTCTCGCCGCCGTGGACGAGGCCCACTGCGTGTCTCACTGGGGCCACGAGTTCCGCCCCGAGTACCGCAAGCTCACCGAGGCGCTGGACCATTTCCCCAAGGCCGCGCGCATGGCGCTCACCGCCACCGCCACGCCCGCAGTGCGCCAGGACATCCTGGAGCGCCTCGGCCTGCGCTCGCCGGCCATACTCGTCGGGCACCCCGACCGCCCCAACCTGATTTACCGCGCCTTCCCTCGCCGCGACCAGATAAAGCAGGTGCTCGAGGCCGTGCGCCGCCACCCCGGCGAGGGCGGCATAGTATACGCCCAGACCCGCAAGGACGTGGAGCGGCTGGCCGCCAAACTGAAACAAGAGGGCGTCTCCTGCGCGCCGTACCACGCGGGCCTGGGCGCCACCGAACGCCAGCAGGCCCAGCACGATTTCGTCAACGAGCGGCTCGACGTGATAGTGGCCACCATCGCCTTCGGCATGGGCATAGACCGCTCCAACGTGCGCTACGTCATCCACGCCAATACCCCGCGCTCGGTGGAGCATTACCAGCAGGAGAGCGGCCGCGCCGGCCGCGACGGCGCGCCGGCCGAGTGCACCCTGCTGTTCTCAGCTTCGGACCTGGCCACGCACCGCTGGCTGGCCAAGAAGGATTTTACGCTGTCCCCGGAGCGCCTGCGCGCGCTGGAGAAGCAGCTGCGCGACATCGGCCGCTACGCTTCGGCCCCGGTGTGCAGGCACGGCCTGCTGGCCTCGCATTTCAGCGCGCCCTACCCGCCGGAGGGCCGCGCGGAAGAAGGCTGCGGCGCCTGCGACGTCTGCCTGGGCGAGACCAAGGGCCTGTCCGACGACGAAGCGCTGCTCACCGCCAAGAAGGTCTTAAGCGCCGCCTGGCGCTCGGAGGGCCGCTACGGCACCGGCTACGTGGTCAACCTGCTGCTGGGCCGCCCCAACGACCGCATGACCGCCAACGGCCACGACCAGCTGAAAGTTTTCGGCCTGCTCAAAGAGGCCGGGGAACCCGCCGTGCGCTCCTGGATAGACCAGCTGATAGTGCAGGACTTCCTGGAAGTCACCGAGGACAGCGAGTACCCGCTGCTGCGCATCACGGTGGAAGGCCGCGCGCTTTGCCAGGACAAGGGTACGGTGAAGCTAGGCCTGCCCGCCCAGCCCGCCAAGGGAAAGAAGAAACCCAAGGCGCTCAAGACGGTCTCAGCTGATTTTACCGCTAACGACGAGGCGCTCTTCGACCGGCTGCGCGCCCTGCGGCGCGCGCTGGCCGACAAGGCCGGCATCCCGCCCTATGTCATCTGCCAGGACGCCACGCTGGTGGAGATAGCCGCCGCCAGGCCCGCCACCCCGGAGGCGCTGCTGGAAATAAAAGGCATGGGCGAGAAGCGCGTGCAGAAATACGGCAAACTGCTGCTCGAGGTGGTGGCCGGCAAGCTCCCCGACACGCAATAGCGCCGGGTGATAAACAAAAAAGAGGCCGCCCGAAGCGGCCCCTTTCTTTTACAGGCTTCCCCTTATTCGGCGCGGATGTCGGCCAGCGCTCTTTCCAGCGCCTGGGCCGGGTCGGTCTCCACATCGGGGTAAACGCCGTGGTCCTCGATAGGGTTGCCATCCGGCATGATGCGAATCCAGGTAGGGATATAGACCTGGCCCCTGCCGCCGGGCAGCTCTATTATCGCGGGATAGCCGCTGCTGCCCATGGTGGCGGCCCCGTAAAGCCTGGCTGCGCCGCTGAACTTGAACATCACCGCAGTTCCTTCGCAGGAACTGACGCAGCCGCCGTCGATCAGCAGCGCGAGAGGGCCCTTGAATGATTCTTCCGTCTGCGGCTCCACCCCGCCTTCCCACCAGGTGCCCCAGCCGGGGCGCGCCGGGTCTTCCTGCAGGCGGCTGCCGTAGCGCTCTATGGTCTCCCTGGATATCTTGACCGTGGTTTTGCCGGTGGGGATGAAATGGGCGACCAGCCGCGAGATGAAGTAGCGGCCGTAAGCGTCGTTGCCGCCGGGGTTGCCGCGCATGTCCACTACCAGCGCCCTGGCCGTTTTGGCGAGGGTGAGGCTTTCATCCAGGCCGGCGCTCAACTGCTCCAGTTCCTGCGGCGTGCCGTAGAGGCGCTCTATGCGAGTGACCAGAATACCGTCGCCGGTAACGTCGTTGGAGATTATGCGCTCGGCGGCGTTTTTGCCGCCAGAGGGCTGCGCGAACCGGATGGCCAGATGCGGGTCGCTGAAAGCGGAGATGAAGTTCTGCACAAGGCGCCTGTAATCGGTTTCGGACGCCGCCGCGCTCACCTTGGCCAGGTAATCCGCTTTGAGGGCTTCGAAAGAGAAACTAAAAAGGCGCTCCTTGTTCTCCAGGTGGGAATAGACCCGCTTCATTTCATCGGTGATAAAGAGGAACTCCGCCGCCCGCGCATCCGGGGCCAGCGCGGCACGCCCGCGCGCAGTTCCGCCGTCGAACTCGGCCGGGGACAGGGTTTCGGGGTAAAAAGCGCGGGCTGCCGCGGAAAAGCCCGGGGAGGCCGGCGGGGCCGGAGGTGCGCTCTGAAAGGCGGCTGTCAGCGGAGCGGCTTGAACCAAGCGGCCTTCAAAGTCGGGGCTCCAGGCCGCGCACGCACCGGGGTTCTGGGAAATTACCGCAAGGATCGCGGGAAATACGAGTTTATTCATTCAGGTTGCTCCTTTTTGAAGAACGGAGCAATTATGATGCCGCCTGCCGGTTTTCAAGGGGCGCGGTAAAGGCGGATGCCGGCGGCAATGGCGGCCGCCATCTTTTCCTGGCCGGCCGCGGCCTTGATGAACTCGGCGTCTTTCCTGTTGGTGAGCACTACCATTTCTATCGTCAGCGTGGGTATCTCCGAAAAGATCGAAAAAGTGAGCGCGCCCTGGTTGGAACCTACCGCGGTGCGTGAATCGCCGTAGACGCCCTGGGCGGCCAGCGTGCCGGCCAACCCCCCGCGCATGGCGTTGAACATCACGGCCGAAAAAGCCCGGCTGTCCTCGCGCACCTGCGCCGAAGGGCCGCGGAAGCCGTTCTCCGGGTCGTTCTTGTAATCGAAGGTACCCTGCCTGTCAGGGTAGTAGAGGGCGAAGCCCGTGCCGGGGGTGCTCTCGCAGTGCAGGTGCACCACCAGGGCGGCGCCCGCCGCGTTGCAGATGCGCGCGCGGTCCTTGTTCTCCACCGAGTGAAGTTCGGCGTTCCTGGTCATGACCACATCGTACCCCGCCTCTTTCAGGACGCGCTCCAGGCGCTGTCCCACCTGCCAGTTTATGCGGTTCTCGTTGGTGCCGTTCACCATGTTGGTGGCGGAGTTGAAGGTGTTGGGATGGCCGGGGTCCACGCAGATCCGCGTGCGGGCCCTTTCCTCCTGCGCGGGAGGAGGCGGGGGCGCGCTCAACTCGGCGGCGCCCGGCAAATCGTAGAAAGCGGCGGCCTGCGCCCGGGGCGCGTTGCCCAGGGCCAGGACTGCCAGGATCAAAATTATTCTATTTGCCATATCTTCGCGCCTTATTTAGAGTCTATCAGCGGCAGAATTATTGTCAAGGGCCGAAAGCCGCCCTTCCTGGTGCCAAAAGGCCGGCGGGAATTCAATGGCGGCCGTCGCCTTTAAAAAATATAATGGATTTGCAGAACTGAATGGCAGGGAATATGAAGAAAACGTTCAAGATAATAGGCTATATCTTTTTAACCGGCGTCCTGCTGCTGCTCCTGCTCGTGGGCTCCCTGGTCGGCAGTTCGGCTTACGCGCGGCATAAATTTATAAAAGAAACGGTCGCCATCCTGTCCCCGGTGAAGTCTTTGGCAGAGATAGAAAAACTAGATCCAGTTTACCGGCCTGACCTGATCTATGCCCGGCAATTCGCCGGCGGCGCCTGGGCCGCGGCCAGGTCGCTCGACGAACAGGATACCGAGTTTGGTTTCGAGGCGGCGCTGGTCTACACCTCCGGGGGCGAATTCTGGATAGCGAAGAACCGCCACTTCTGCGGCTATGAAGGCCTCTCCATAAGCCTGAACGAAGTCAAAGCCGATACCCTCGAGGGTTTTATCGCGGGGCTCTCGGCAGAGCACGGCTTTTCAAGGTACTGAAAGCTGAATTGCATGCCTGAAAACACCCCGATGGACGAGCGGAAATTCTTTTACGTCCTGCGCCTCCCTACCGTCATCTTCATAATCGTTTCCAACCTGCTGGTTCTGGCAGGCTCCCTCATCTGGAGCTGGGACCTGCTGACCATGATGCTGGTGTTCTGGCTGGAAAGCGCGATCATAGGCTTTTACACCCTGCTGAAACTGTTCGCCGTAAACCCGCCGATCGCCCTGTTCGTCCTGCCGTTCTATTTGTTCCATTTCGGCTGTTTTCTCGCCGTGTACCTGGTGGCGGTTCTGACTGTTTTCGCCCCTCCTCCCTCCAAAGGTTCGCTGGTTCCGCTTTTAAAGAGCTCTTTCCTGAATCTCACCGTGTTGCTGGGCGCCGTTCCGCTGTTTATCAGCCACGGAGTTTCGTTCTATAAGAATTTCTGGCCTCGCAGGGAGCTGTGGAGGAATAAACTGAACGATATCGCCTTCGAGCCCTATCCCCGGATAATGCTCTGGTGCCCGGTGCTGCTGGCGGCGGCTTTTGCCGTGCACTACCTTGGCGGTGGGCGGCCGCAATACGGCTACCCGGTAGTGATCTTCGCGAAGGCCTGCGCCGACATTTGGAGCCACCTCAGCGCCAATGGCCTGAACCCGCGTGAGCGGGGCAGAAGTATTGGAACTTGAATTTCGCCGCCCGCAGCCCCAACGGCGGGCGCGGAATAAATAGTAAAATTTCACTTCGCCTTTTGCCGCTGGAGAAAAAATGACTTCTGCCTCTAAAAAATCTTCCAACCTCACTCTGCTGACGCTGCTGGCCTTGTTCCTGGGCATCTTTATCGCCATGGTGTGGCCTTACCTCTTCGCGCTGTTCATGGGGCTACTGCTGGCCATACTGAGCAGGCCGCTCTACGACATGCTGGCCAGGCGCGGCCTGGGGCCGAAGGCAGCGGCCGCGCTCTCCATCTCGATAATCCTGCTGGCCATCATAGCCCCGCTGACCGCCTTCGCCGTTACGGCCGTCAAGCAGGCCATAGCGCTGGCCGCCTACCTGGCCGACGAGCGCGGGGCCGAGTTCATACGGCAGGCCGTGGAGGCGGTTACAGCCCTGAAACCGGTGCAGTGGGTGATAGAGAAACCCGGCGACCTGCAGACCAAGGGCCTGGAATTCGCTCAGAGCGCCGGCGCCGCCCTGAGCACTATTATCCTGGTGCAGGCCGCCGCCCTGCCGGAGATGGCGCTGAAGATCATACTTTCCCTGCTGGCCTGGTTTTTCCTGCTGTTCGAGGGCGAGGGTTTCATGAAGTGGCTGACGGGCAAGGTGCCCATGGATGCGGCCCTTAAAAGCCGCCTGGCCGCCTCTTTCCGCGCCACCGCCGCCTCCACGGTGTGGGCCACCTCGGCCGCCGCGGCCGCGCAGGCGCTGGTGGTGATGGCGGGCTTCTGGCTGCTGGGCGTGCCCGGCATCTTCCTGGCCGGCGGCGCCACCTTCATCTTCTCCTGGATCCCGATCCTGGGCAGCATGCCGGTCTGCGTGGCCGGGGCGATCTATCTTTACTTCAGCGGCTCCATGCTTAAATTGGCCCTGCTGGCCGTGGTGGCCGTGGTTGCCGGCCTGATGGACAATGTGGTGCGCCCCATAGTAATGAAGGGCCACGCCGACATGCATCCGCTGCTGGCCCTGGTCTCTATTTTCGCCGGTATCAACATGTTCGGCCTGCTTGGTGTCATTTTCGGCCCCATAATAGCCGCCATGCTGCTGGCCCTGCTGAATTCCTGGCAATTGCCGGCCTCCGAAGCCTGAATCGGCATCATCCTCGATGTGCGGCATAGGTCTTTGGACCTATACCGGTTTTTCCCTTATGACCCGTGCGGCAAAACCGCTTTACTCGTATAATAATATACAGCGTTCGGCAGCTTTGTTAAAACTTGGCAACAAGGTGGTCTGCATGAAGAATATGAACAAGTTCCTCTCTCTCCTGCTTCTCTGCACGTTCACTTCCGGGGCTTTCGCCCTGGATCTCAATAAACCGCTTCCCAACTGGATAGACCACTCCCGCGAAAAGGCGGACGGCCGCGCGCCCATCATGGCGCCCACCATGCGCGGCGTCACCCCTTCAGATTTCCGCATGCCGGCCGAGTACGAACCCGTCGGCGCGGTGGCCATCGGCTGGGCCGCTTACACGCCCATGCTGACCAGCATCGCCAAGGCCGTCACCGGCGCCGCTAACGCCCAGCTCTGGGCCGTGGGCGGCCCTTCCTCCATCGCCGGCGTACCCGCCGCCAAGTACACCAAGATCCCCGCCCCGCTCGACACCGTGTGGATGCGCGACTACGGCCCCTTCGGCGTCTCCGGCGGCAAGCCCGGCATCGTGGACTCCATCTACCGCCACTACCAGTACCGCCGCAACGACGACGCCGTTCCGAACGTGCTCGGCAAGGCTAAGGGCATCGGCGTGTACGGCATGCCGATCATCATGGACGGAGGCAATTTGATGGTGGACAGCCAGGGCACTCTCTTCCACACCAACCGCACCTACCTCTGGAACTCCAGCATGAGCCGCGAGCAGGTGGACACGCACCTCAAGAATTACCTGAAGGTTAAGAAGATCGTCACCTTCGACTACGCCGGCTACCCCGGCGAGCCCGCCGACGGCACCGGCCACATCGACATGTACGTGAAGCTCCTGAACGACAACACCGTGCTGCTGGCGGTGACCGCCGACGAGCCTTTCAAGACCGCCTGCGACAAGGCGATGTCCTGGTTCAAGGCCAACAAGGCCCCCAACGGCCAGCCTTACAAGATCCTCACCGTGAAGGCCTGGGCCACCGACGCCTGGTACACCTACACCAACTCGCTGGTAGTCAACAATGTGGCCATCATCCCGTCCTACTCGGTTTCCACCGAGGAGGGCAACGCCAAGGCCGCCTACGAATCGGCCGGCTACACCGTGGTGCCGGTGCCCTCCGACGACAGCATCGTCGCCGGCGGCTCCATTCACTGCGTCACGCAGACCATCCCCGGCGCGCCCGGCAAGGCCGTGGACCTGACGGACATCCCTGTGTTCCAGGAAGTCACCACTACCCCCGTGCTGCTCCCGCTCACCGACAGCGGCAGCTCCACCGCCGTGGACCAGCTGATCAACAGCAAGTAATAGTTAAGCTCCAAATGAAAACCGCCGGCGCAAACCGGCGGTTTTTGTTTTTGAAGGCGGCTGCGGGTGCGGGGCCTTCGGCTGAAATGTTAATATAGCGGTTAACAATAAAGGGGGAAACCCCGGGGAACAGAGACGGCCTTATGTCTTTAGCTGACAAAGAAAACCTGGATTTCGAGCATTTCGCTCACGAAACGCTTAAGGCGTTCTCGCTTACGCGCAACTACAACAGGTGGGTGTGTTCAAGCTTTGAGGAATACATCGCCGGCAAGACTATCCTGGAGGTCGGCTGCGGGATAGGCAACCTCACGTGCAGGTTCAGGGAGATCTGCGGGCGGGTCGTAGGCATAGACACCTCGGACCTCTTCATCCGCCACCTCAGGGTGGATTTCCCCGAGATGGAACTTTACAATTTCGACATCAGCGACGAGAAGGTGCGCACCCTCGCGGAGAAAGGGATAGACGCCGTGGTGGCCATTAACGTCCTGGAGCACGTGGAAGACGATGAGCGGGCCCTGCGCAATATCCGGGAGATCCTGCGGCCGGAAGGGCGCCTGATACTGTACGTGCCGGCGCTCAGCTGGCTTTACGGCAGCATAGACGAGAGCCTGGCCCATTACCGCCGCTACGACAAGGGAGTGCTGGCCCGAAAACTTGAGCGCTCCGGCTTCGAAGTGGAGAAGATGTCCTGCAGCAATGTCCTGGGCATCTTCGGCTGGTTCGTGAACGGGAAGATCCTGCGCAGGAAAGTGTTCCCTATCATGCAGACCATAGTTTTCGACAAACTGGTGCCCGCTCTGGCTAAGCTGGAAAGTATCGTGCGGCCACCCATAGGCATGAACCTGACGGTGATAGCCAGGAAAAAGAGCGCCCCGGCCGGGTGATCAGGCGCAGTTCCTGAAGACGATTGGGCGCAAAAAAACCGCCGGCTGGAGCCGGCGGCTTTTTTTATCCCGACACGCCCTTGTCGGGGTCGTCTGCTATGCTATCTGTATGGAGAAGGGGGGTTATAAACTGTTATCGCGCGGCCAGTTCCGCCGTCTCGTAGGCGCCGGTCACGGAGTAGGCCAGCGTGTCGTCGAGGTCGGTGCGGAAGACCTGCGCGCCGGCTTTCAGCAGGCGGCCCAGCGCGTCCTGCGTGGGATGGCCGTAATTGTTCTTGCCCACCTCTATGTAGGCCTTGGCCGGCTTCACGGCAGCCAGGAAGGAGACCGTGGAGGAGTACTTGCTGCCGTGGTGCCCCACCTTCAGCACGTCGGCCTTCAGCTCGTTCCCGTACTCCGCCACCAGTTCGGCTTCCCGCTCGCCTTCCACGTCGCCGGTGAACAGCACCGAGGAGCCGTTGTAGGAAAGCTTCAGCATGATGGAGCAGTTGTTGACGGTCTCACTCTGCTTGCTGGCCATCGGCTTGTCGCAGGCGTTGAAGACCTTGACCTCCACCGGCTCGCTCCAGTTCAGGTTCTCGCCGGCGGCCGGGTAATGGGTGGCGATGCCGAGCTCGCCCACCCTGGCGCGGAGCTTGTCGTCGCCAGTGGCGCCCTTGTTGTCCAGGCGGGTGTCGTAGAAATTCGCCACCTTGATGCTGGCCAGCACGTAGTTGAGGCCGTTGTAGTGGTCGCTGTGGGGGTGGGTCAGCACCACGTGGTCTATGGCGGTGACGTTCTTGGCCTTAAAGAAATTGGCCAGCGCGCCGGTGGCCGAGGAGGAGGGGCCGCCGTCTATCAGGGCGTTCTTGCCGCCGGGCAGTTCCAGGTAGATAGCGTCGCCCTGGCCGACATTAAGGAAGTATATATTAAGCCCGGGTCCGGCGGTGAGCACGGTGGCGTTTTCCGGGGGCAGGGCCAGGGGTATTTCCACCCTGGGGGCGGCGGCCAGCAGCTGGCCAAAAGCCTGGGCCGCCGCGGGGGGGGCGGAATGGAATACGGCTAGCAGGAAAAAAACAGAAGAGAATACGGCTTTAAGGACTGCGGGTGCTGGAGAGTTCAGTTTCACGCGGTGCATATCCACCTCCCACTTTGCGCCGGCGCCTTGAAGTAATGCCAGGCTGCGCCCTGCGCTCCGCTTAGTGGTGAATCCGGATTAAGGTCCGGAGGTGGATGCTCCCCGGCCAATCCCGGGGATTACACTGAAGCTATGTATATGGTAAGGCCTGTATTGACTTTGCTCAAGGGCCAAAGGGCCTATATTGCCCTAGGCCCAAAGACCTATGAGCATATAGGTCTAAGTGTCTCTGCGGCGTAGGCACTATGGGGGTTACGGTTTTTTACCGCGGGGCTATACTCTACTTGGAGTTGAAAGCACGGGCGAGGAGGCAGGCAATGAAAAAACTTCTGGCACTTACTATAGCCGCCGCGGCGCTGCTGGCCGGACGCGCGTCCGCCGAGGACGCGACCGACCCCAGGTATTTCTCCGTGGACGAGAACACCGTGACGATAGAAGAAATAACGGAAGGTGTAACGCCGCCTCCCGCGGGCCTGCTGCCGCCGCCCTCCGTCAAGCCCGTCGGAGAGGTGATAAGCGCCATAGACTCCATAGTGAATTTAGTGGATAAGATCTGGACGCTGATAGAGAAGAACCAGCCCGTGGTGGTCATCAACACCCACTACGCCAACGCGGTGCCTTTCGGCACCAGCCACTGGTCTCAACTGCAGGGCTGGAGCCGGCCCGCTACCAAGCGGTACGCTTTCGCCAGCAAGAACGGTTTCGGTTCGGAAGTGGTCAAGGTTATCTACCAGGTGCACTACACCCACAGCGGCAACTACCAGGGCAAGGGCAAGTTCCTGACCGGCGTTACCATAGAGCCGATCAGCGTCACCACCGCCTGGGGCTACAAGGTCACCCTGGTGTCCGAAGTGCCGGATTCCACCGTGGCCAACGTGGGCACGCACGAGGACCCCGTGGCCTCCATGCAGGTGCAGCTGAAGTGGGTCATCCACACCGCCGTAAAGGATATCTCCTCCAAGGCCATCTATTATGTGCAGGGCGACGGGGCGCTGGAGGAGATCGGCACGCCTTTCAAGAACGCCCGGGACCTGAAGAACAAGGCCAGGCTTGAGACGGCCACCGCCCGGTTGTCTGACGTGAAATTCGACTAAAGGGCCCGCGGTAAAGATCCAGTCCCGGCCCCCGAACGGGGGCCGGGGCTTTTTATCCCCCGGCCCGGAGGAAAAATGACTTCGGGCTTAAATGGTAAAATTGAAGTTTACATGGAAGAAATAGAATTCAACGAACAGTTCACGAAAGCCCTGCACCTGCTGCAGCACGGCACCCGCAATTTGTTCGTCACCGGCAAGGCCGGCACCGGCAAGAGCACGCTGCTGCGCTACTTTCGCGCCCACACCGCGAAGAAGATAGTGGTGCTGGCCCCCACCGGCGTGGCCGCGCTCAACGTGGCCGGCGAGACCATACATTCCTTCTTCCGCTTCAAGCCCGGCACCACGCCCGACAGGGTGAAGCGGGCCCGCAAGAAAGACGAGGACCTTTATAAAGCGCTGGATTCGATAGTGATAGACGAGGCCTCCATGGTGCGCGCGGACCTGCTGGACTGCGTGGACCGCTTCATGCGCATAAACGGCCCCGTCCCAGGCAAGCCCTTCGGCGGGGCGCAGCTGGTGCTTTTCGGCGACCTCTACCAGCTGCCGCCGGTGGTGACCAGCGCGGAGCGGGAGTTGTTCTCTTCTTATTACCCGGGGCCCCATTTCTTCAACGCCCGGGCCTTCAAGGATACCTCGCTGGAATATCTGGAGCTGGAGAAGATCTACCGCCAGAAGGACCAGGGCTTTATAGACATCCTCAACGCCATCCGCAACAACAAGGTGACCCGGGCACAGCTGGAGCGGCTGAACTCCCGGGTGGGCGCGGACGTGGAGAGCGCCGGGCGCGGCCTGGTGGTGCGCCTGCTGACCACCAACGCCGACGCCGCCGGCATCAACAACGAGCGCCTGCGCGCCATAGACGGCCGCTCGCACGTCTACAAGGCGGAGATAGACGGCGAGTTCACGCGCGACTCTTATCCCGCCGACGACGAGCTGCACCTCAAGGCCGGGGCGCAGGTGATGATGCTCAACAACGATCCCGACGGCCGCTGGGTGAACGGCACCATGGCCGCCGTGCAGGACATCATGAGGGGCCTGCCCGGCGAGGGCGACGTCATCCACGTGCGGCTGGCCGACGGTTCCGTGGAGCCGGTGGAGCCCCACGCCTGGCAGCTGTTCCATTTCGCCTACGACCCCGCGGCCGGCAGGATCAAGGCCGAGACCGCCGGCACCTTTACCCAGTTCCCGCTGAAGCTGGCCTGGGGCGTCACCATACACAAGAGCCAGGGCAAGACTTTCGAGCGGGTGATCCTGGACCTGGGCCGGCGGGCCTTCGCCACCGGCCAGACCTACGTGGCGCTCTCCCGCTGCACGGCGCTGGAGGGGCTGTCCCTGGTCAGGGCGGTGCGCCCCTCCGACGTGATGACCGACTGCCGCATAGTGAACTATGCCCCGGGCGCCCAGCCCGGTGACGGCGAGGAACCGCTCCCGCCGACCGGGAAGATAAAGATGATAGAGAAGGCCATAGCGGAAGGCCTCCTGCTGGAGATCACCTACCTGAAGGCGGCCGACGAGAAGAGCTGCCGCAGGGTGAAGCCGCTCTCCGTGGGCGACTGCCGGTTCCCGAAAACTTCTTTCGTGGGGCTGCGGGCGCATTGCCTCAAGCAGGGCGCCCTCCGCGTTTTCAAGGTGGACCGCATCCTGGAGATGAAAATTATACCGCCAGAATTATAGAATGTATTAAGGGAACTATTATGACCAAAACCAAATTCCTGTTTCTTTCTCTGTGCTGCGCGCTGCTGGCCGGCTGCGCCACCAACCCCGTGACCGGCAAGCGCGAGATGCGCCTGTTCTCCGATAAGGACGAGGTGGGCCTGGGCGCCAATACGCGCGATTCCGTGATAAAACAGTACGGCCGCTACAATGACCCCGCGCTGGAGGCTTACGTGGCCGGCGTGGGGCAGAAGCTCGCCGCCGTCTGCGACCGGCGGCAGTTAGCCTATACTTTTTACGTCCTGGACACGGACATGGTGAACGCCTTCGCCGCGCCCGGCGGCTACATCTTCGTGACGAAGGGAATACTGAAGTCCATGTCGGACGAGGCCGAGCTGGCCGGCATCATCGGCCACGAGATAGGCCACGTGACCGCCCGCCACAGCATGAAATCCATGGAGAAGCAGTACGGCTACCAGGCGGTGCTCAATATCGCCTCCATGGTGACGCAGCGGGACCTTTCCGGCCTGCAGCAGTATACCGGCTACCTGACCAATATGCTGCTGCTGGGCTATGGCCGCGACAATGAGTTCCAGGCCGACAATCTGGGCGCCAAATACGCCATGGCCGCCGGCTACGACGCGCGCGGCACGGTGGATTTCTTTCACAAGCTGGAGGCGCTCGAGGGGGGCAAGAAGGCCAACGACCTGGAGAAGCTCTTCCAGTCCCACCCGCCCACAAAAGAGCGCATCAAGAAGCTGGAGGGCCAGATAGCCTCGGCCGCCCAGCCGGGCGGCGCCCGCAACCAGGCCGGCTTTGCCGCCGCCGTTAAGGGGATAAAATGAGGGCGCTCCTGGTTCTTTGCCTGGCGCTCCTGGCCGCGCCCGCCGCAGCCGGCACGGTGCTTTTTATCGGGGACTCACATTCCGTGGGCCCCTTCGGCTGGAAGGTGGACGAGCTGCTGCGCGGGGCGGGGCATAAGACGGCCACTTACGCTTCCTGCGGCTCTATCGCGCAGTGGTGGGTCACGGCCAAGCCCACGCCCTGCGGCTATTTCTTCAGGGACCTGGCGGGGGAAACCCAGAAAGGACAGAAGGGCCCCACTCCCGTATTCGCCGAACTGCTCGCGAAGGTTAAACCTCAAACCGTTATAGTGGAGCTGGGCGCCAATTACGCCGGGAATCCTTCCGACGAGTTCGCCATAAAGGATATGTCGGAACTGGCTGGCCGCATAAAGGCCGCCGGCGCGGCCTGTTTCTGGGTGACCAAGCCGGACTCGCGCAAGAATCACGACGATATCCCGCGCATACTCGAGCTGACCTACAAGGCCGTGGCTGATAAATGCGAAGTCTTCGACAGCACTAAGGTCACCAAGTATCCCGAGACCGGCGGCGACGGCATCCATTACTGGTCCCCGCAGGGCACGCCCATAGCCAATGCCTGGGCGCAGCATGTCTACGACTGGCTGGCCCCGGCCCTGAAAAAGAAGCCGGCCCGCTGAGGCCGGTAGCGCAAATAGAAAAAGCGCGGCTGTCCGCGCTTTTTTTATTGTCCTGAAAGTTTAAATTACGCCTTTGAAGTTAAGCACCACCACGATCATAAAAAGAATTCCGGCTATGCCGCCCCAGAGCAGTATGTTGCCGGCCAAACGCCCCAGCTTTTGACCGGTCGTAAGAGGCTCGCCGCCCGCCGCGGCCGGGACGAATTTCCTGCGCAACAGCACGCCTACCGCTATGGGCACGAAAGGGATGCCCAGCAGCAGGATTATCTCGAGGATGGCGCTGAGATCGTTCATGGCGCGGCCACCTCCCTGCCGTCCTGGTAGCAGGCTATCTTGCCGGCCACATAGCCCGGGGTGGTGGCTTCCTGGTTGCCCATCAGCCTGGTGAGGCCCGGCAGGCGCCCCGGCACCAGGCCGAAGGTGCGGTAGCCGCAGACCACGGCGCCTTTGACGCCGCGGCTGGTGTCCCTGGCCAAATCAGCGTTCCAGCCCTTATCCCATTGCTCTTTGGCCTGCGCCGCCGGCACGCCGTCGGCCCTGTCCTGGAAGTAGGGCAGGCTGAAGTAGAGCAGCCGGCGGGTTATCATGGACAGCCCTACCGCCGGGTTAAGCGTGGAGCCGCCGATGGAGGCTGTATTGCAGCCGGAGAACTGTATGACGCCGCCCCGGGCCATTTTTCCCCTGAGCAGCTCCGCCGTGGAGTCGGAATCGTAGGTGGCGGGGCCCACCGTCTGCATGCCGGGTGAGCCGTGGCCGTAGAGGACTATTTTGGAGACCGAGCCGTCGGGCAGGGCGCGGATGGCGGCTTCGGCCTGAGCCTGGTCGCGGTAGGTCTGGGTGCGGCCGTTGGCGGTTACGGTGAAGCCGTAGGCGTCGGAGGTCCAGGCCGAGGACTTGGCCTGCGGCGGGTTGGCGCCGGCCAGGGCAGCGGGGGGCGCCGACTTTACCGTGGTCGCCACGGTGGCCCTGGGCTGGTTGGCGCCCAAAGCGGACGCCGCGCTATTGGAAACCTGTTTGCCGAGCTGGGCTGAAACCCCCGCGACCGCTCCGCGCACGGTTCCTTTGGGCAGCGCGTACTTTTCTCCCAGGCGTACGGCCCCGGCGTCGCCGGTGGCGGTATTGCCGTCGAAGACCTTGGCTATATTGGCGCTGACATTCCCGGAGAGCGCCCCGGAGACGTTCTTTATAGCGGCGTTGGCAACCTCTTTCGGAACCTCGTGTTTTTTGAAGCTTCCGGAGACCTGGGCCTGCTGCGCCGCGGCGTACTTCATGCTGCGCAGGCCGGCGATGGCTTCATCGGTCAGGTGGGGGGCCAGCGCGGCGGCTTCGGCGTCGGTCAGGCCTTCCTCGCTGGCTTTCTCCAGCTTGGCCCGGACCAGCGCCAGCTTGTTGGCGAAAGCGGCGGCTTTGGCATTGCCCAGCCAGAGGCGCACGGTCTTCAAGTCTTCTTCGGTGGTCCGGGCGGCGTAGTCACGCAGCTGGGCGCTGTCCCATTCGGCCATGGCCGCTTCATAGTAGGCCTGCACGGCTTCCAGCCTCTGTTGGGCCGGCTCTACCGCCTCGCGCAGTTCTTTATCCTGCAGATCGGGCAGCAGTTCGGCCCAGGTGTCCTGGGTATAGATTTCGCTCTCGGCTAAATATTTGAACTGGGTAAGGTGGTCTTTGTGGCCCCAGGGCACTCCCTCCGAGGCAAAAGCGTAGCTCCCGGCCAGGGCCAGGAGAAGGACTGCAGGGATGACACGCTGAGGTTTCATAAGATATAGACGCTAGTATAGTCTACATCATGGGATTGACTTGTCAAGGGTTTTCCGGGGCGGGGGGCGGCACGGCCTTGGCATAGATCTCCCGGACGCAGTCGGCGTAGGGCTTGCGCTTCTCCGGGGTGAAGTCGCGGTAGACCAGCTCAACCGCGCGGCCGGCGCCGAACATGGCGTGGTCTATGGGGAAAAGATTTTCCATTCCCGGGGGCAGGAATTCCTTCTTTATCTCCATGCGCAGGCCCCAGCCCGCCAGGAGCGACAGGCAGTAAACCCATTTCTGGGTGGCGTGGTTGTAGATCTTGAGGACGGGCCCGGGGTTCTTGGCGGTGTTGGGCTTCATCTCCCAGGTCTGGCCCGGCGCGTCGCCGGCGGCGGCCATCAGTTCGGCCCAGAAGTCCCGGAAAGTTTCCGCCGACTTCGGGTAGCGCGCGGCTATGTGCTTCACGAACTTCTCGAATTCTTCGCGGATCAGGGCGGGGTCGGTCTTGATGACCTTGGCCCGCTCGCGGTTTTCCTCGTCGAGCTTCAGGCGGGTTATCAGCGGCTGCAGGGCGGCGGCCTCGGCCTCCGTGGCCGGGGCCAGGTACTGCGCGCGGAAGGTCATGCGGTCGCCGGTCTGCGGCTGCACCGTGATGTTCTCGCCCGTTATCTTTACCACCACGCCCAGGGCCTTGTTTATAGTGTTGCGCACCGGCGCGTAGATCTCGAAAGTTTTAGTTTCCATAATGTTCCCGTATAATTCTACAACAGAGGCCGCCCCAAAACAACCCGACACGCCCTTGTCGGGGTGGCCTGCTATGCTATAGCGGGAGTAAATCCTGCGGCGAAGGGGGGCTTATGAACGGTGCTGGGACCATACAGGACATGGCGCGGGTAGAGCGGCCGCGCGAGAAGATGATGCGCTACGGCCCGGAGAAGCTGGCCGAGGAAGAGCTGCTGGCCATAGTGCTGCGCACCGGGCTGAAAGGCAAGAACGCGCTGGAGCTGGCCGGCGACCTGCTGCGCAAGTTCGGCCACGCCGACCTGGCCAAGGCCGGCTTCGCCGAGCTGAAGGCGGCGCACGGGCTGGGCCCCGCCCGCGCCTGCGAGATCCTGGCCGCCTTCGAACTGGGCCGCCGCTACCTCAACGGCAAGAAGGCAGGCATCTACCTCAAGCCGCGCGACATCTGGGAGGAACTGCGCGACATACGGGACCAGAAGAAAGAGCACTTCGTGGTTTTCTTCCTCGACACGCGCAACCAGGAGATCAAGCGCGACATAGTCTCCATCGGCACGCTGAACTACAACCTGGTGCACCCGCGCGAGGTGTTCGAGCCCGCCGTGAAGAACCTGGCCGCCAGCGTGATAGTGGCGCACAACCACCCGTCGGGCTGCCTGGAGCCTTCCGACGAGGACCTCTCGCTGACCAAGCGCCTGGCCCAGGCCGGCAAGCTGCTGGGCATAGAGGTGCTGGACCACGTCATAGTGACGCGGGAGGGCTTTATGAGCTTTAAACAGAAGGGGCTGCTGTAGGGCTACTTTATAAGCGGCTTGAAAGAGGCGAGGGAGGCCTCATAGGCTTTGAGGTGCTCCTTGGCCAGGGCTTCCGGAACGGTGTAGCGCAGCACGTAGAAACCCTGCTTCACCGGCACCACCGCGAAGCGCTCGTAGACGGCTACTTTCGCCGCGTCCATAGAGCCGGCCGGCACGTATTCGAAAACTTTCCGGTCGAAGACCTTGGCGTGGTAGTTGCCGGCCAGCCCGTTCGTGACGGGGCCGTACTCCTTCTTGTCGGCGTTGACCCCGAAAGGGGGCTTGGAGTGCAGTTTGATGTAGCGCTGCGGGGTTTTATGCAGCTTGTTGCCGGGGGCGTAATAGTTCACGGTTATCTTGGGCGCGCCGGCGGCCGCGGACGGCCCCGTGAATTCCACGCCGTAGATCTTCCGCTCCTTCTCCGAAAGCGCGGAGCTCGGCAGGGAGGCGGCCCAGCCCGCCGGCGTGGCCACGGTGAAGCAGCCCTGTTTGGTGAAGCGGCCCGGCGCGTCGGCCGCGGCGGCGCCCGAGAGGAACAGGGAGAACAGGCAGAATAATGTTCGCATAGTCGTTAGCCCGGCCCTACTTGGGCCTCGGCACCTCGGAAGGGCTGGTTTCCGAATCGGCGTCCAGCAGGCCCTCGCGCCATTCATCCAGCTTGCGCTGCGCTTCCGCCGCCCGCTGGAGGCGGTAGCGGGCCGCGGCGAAGGAGGCGCGCTCGTAGTCCAGGTATTCCTTCAGTTTCACCCGCTCCTGGGCCGTCATGGAGTCGGGGTCGTCCTTATACTTCGCCTTCAGTGCCGCCGCTTCGCGCGCGCCGGCCGAGCCGCTAGCCAGGATGCGCGCGCTGGCCGTTTCGTCGGTGTGGTCTTTTACGCGGTAGCCGTCGTAGGTGTGCTTGCGCGCGCGCAGGGCCTCCACGCCGTCTTCCAAATAGATCTCGGCGTCGCGCACGGCGTGGGGGTGAGAGTTCTTGGCGTAGGCCTGGCCGCCTTTCTGCATCTTCTCGGCGGTGAAAGCCGCGCCCACCCCGAAGGCCTCCACTTCGCGCTCTATCGTCCTGTGTTTGCCGTCGTTGAAACGGGGATGCAGGGTGCGCTCTTCGACCTCCTGCTTGTGGTGCGCCGCCTCGTGTACGAAGGTGGGGGCGATGTAGGACGCCAGGCCCTGCATCAGTTTTTCGTCCTTCAGGATGTCGGCGGGAGCTACGCCGCGCTGGCGGGCGTAATCCTCTATCATCCTGGTGTTGACGCGGATGTAGGGGGGGTCCCGGTAATAACAGGTGCCGAAATTCCCTGGCTTGTTCCTTTCGAAAGCGAAGTCCAGCTTGTTGCGGCCGTCGGCGCGGGGCGTGTTGTAGAAAGCCAGGGTCTCATCGCCGGCCTTGGTGCCGCTTATTTCGCGGGCCAGATGACCCTTCAGCTTGCCGTCCTCGCCGTAGGAGAACATTTTGGCGGAGATCTTGGCGGCGGCGTCGTTATCGACGGGCTTGTACTTGCGGGGATGCAAGATGCGCTGCAGCATGGTGGGGGGGGGAGTGTAGCCGCCGGGGACATAGTTGTCGAAGGTCTGGTCCAGGAAACCTTTCTGCGCGGCGGCGCCCCTCGCCGCGTTCAGGCGATCATTGGCCGCCTTGAGCTGCAAATCCTTCTTTTCGGCGCCTGAGACCCCGGGCGGGAGGGCGGGCTCGGCGCGCAGCAGTTCTACGTCCAGCATCAGCTTGTTGAGTTTACGGTAGTACTCGTAGGCCTTTCCCGGAGGCGGGTCTTTTATTATAAGGTCCTGTTTGAGCTCCTCTATCACCGCTACCAGGTCCGGGTTTTTTAGCAGCGCCTTTTTGCCCGCGGCCAGCAGGGCCTCGGAGTCCTTCAGGGCACTGGCGGAGAGTTTTTCGTAGCGGGCGCGGATGTCCTTGGCGTTCCAACTGGCCTCGTCCAAGCCCTCCGCCTGAAATGCCCTGCGGCGGGCTTCGCCAAGCGAGGTCCAGGTGCGCAGGGAGCGGCGCACGGTGACGCCGCGGTCCGGCAGGTGGTTATCCACCCAGCCGAAGAGCTTCTCGGGCCGGGGGCCGAGGCCCAGCAGGCAGGGGTAGCAGTCCTTGACCTCCAGTTCCCTGACGAGGGCGTAGCCGAGGTCGGATTCCTTGTACTTGCCGCAGATCTTCCCGAGGCTCACGAGCGAATTGTTGTAGATCAGGACGAGACCGGGGACCTCGTTCACTTGCGCTGCGCGCTCCATCAGGTCTTCTTTGGCGTTAAGGTCCCTGACGCAGTCTTGCGCCTTCTCCGGGGAGAAGATCCGCACCCGGGTATCGATATTCCTTTGGCAGTCCATGACCAACTGGGCCTCCTCCTCCGTAATGGGGGGGGCTTCCGCGGCCAGGGCGAGACCCGGCAGCAGCAAGAGCGACAGCGCCAGTTTTAAAAGCATTTTTCCCTTCCCCATATTATCGAGTATAAGGCATAGCCCGCGCGCTGTCAATGGGCGGTCTGCCGGCTCCGGTTTTTTGTATCATTCTTGCCGGGGCCTTACATGCACAAACGCAGGATATTTTTGGGGGTCGTTTTCGCCGCGCTGGCGGCAGGGGTGTACCTTTATGTCTCCCTGAGGCAATCCTCTCCAGCCGCCAGGACCTCTCCGGAGTATGGAGAGGGGATGCCGATGGCCGTGGCCTCCGTGGAGAAAATGGCCGGGCCCGAGCCGCGCCAGAAAAAACATTACAAGCTGCCGCCGGAGGCCGGCCAGGAGGACTTGCTGCAGGAACTGCTGAAGGCCTTGGCCGCTAATGTCCCGGTCTCTGAACTGAAAGAGGCCGACTGGGATTTCGACTGGACCGATAACCATTCCGCCTGGCAGAACACGAAAACCTTGTATAAGGACAATGAGCATAAAGACAGGGTCATACTGCAATCCTGGCTGGTGGGGTCCCCGTCCGATTTTAAAGAGCTGGTGCTGCGCGGCTCTCTGCGCGTCTGCCGGCAGCCGGTCCAGGCTTCGCTCCTGGAGGTGCTGCGGTCGGAGGGTTTTGAAATAACAGCCCCCACGTATACGGTGCACGGTTTCGGGTCCAATTACTGGCGCAGCGTCTACGAATTGCGGCGCGGGAGCCTGAGCGGCCTGACTTATTATGTGGTCCCCACCGGCGTCACCGGCTGCCTGGAATTGTTCCTGAAGGACAGCAAAATAGGGAGAGCGGTGCCGTTGAAAGAGTTTTCTTTCAACGCCATGTTCCCGTACGGCCTGCCGTCTAAATTGATCTCCGACCTGGAGAGCGGCGGAACTGCAAAACTGGTCCCGGACTGGGCGAAGGTAAAAGAGATAGCTGTCTCTACGGGTGTGCTCTATGCCCGGGACCTGGAAGTCCTGGCCAAGGCTTACGCCTGGGTCCCGCCGGCAGCCATGGGAGAGGAGCAGAGTGCGGCCGTCAGCGTCTTCAAGGCCCACCTTATCATGCAGCTCTTTATCCGAGGCTCCTACTACGAGACCAATCCCAACGAAGGCGGGGGCGGCAAACCTTTCAGGAAAATAATGGAAGAGAACGGGGTAAAGTATTTCGAAAGCCATTACGGCGGGGTGTTTTCGGAGAAGCAATTCGGAATTGAGATTTATGAGCGGGCTCCGTCCTCTTATTGGGGGCAGTACGCCTTCGTGTGGCACATGGCAGGCGGCTTTGGTGACGAGGACTTTAATTACGGGTTGATGACCGATCGGCCTATAAAGCTGGGTGGGGAGTTTCTGGAAAAACACCCGGGCTCCCCGTTCTACGCCGATGTGCTGTTTCTCCGGGGTCGGGCCTACGAGACGCTTTACGAGCAGGGTTTTTCGGCGGTGGCCTGCGACCAGTACGCGGGCAAGCCCTGCGCCGAACTTGTTGCCGGGCAGGAGCAGAACAGGGTTAAGGCCCTGGAGAGCTACGCGGCCGTGCTGGCGGCGCCGGGCGGCGCTAAATACAGGGAATTTATAGACGGCATAACTCCCAGGCTGAAGACCCGCGGCAAAACCTACTGCTACCAATTCTTCCCCAGAAGCGATTGACGGGGCTGGGCCTTTGGGCCTAAAACCGTCAGGGTCTCTGGTCTCTTACGCCGTCAAGGGCGGGGGGCTATACTATCGTTGAGGCCACTTATGAAAAACATTTTCCTGGCGGCGGCGATAATGGCGGTTGGCGCGGGAGCGGCTGCGGCCGATGTCGGCGCTGCCGGCTTCGACGCCCTGGTCAGGGCGGCCATGACCGGCGCCTCCCGCGCTGAGGTGGCTGCCCCCGGGATACCTACACCCACTTTCGCTGCTGACGCCGCTCCTAAAACTTTCGCCGATTATGAATACGACGCCTCCATGGGGGCCAGGCTGGCGGCAGCCGCGGCCGGCGGCAACCTCGGCGCTTTCCAGAGCAGGTGCTACGAATATGTGGCCTACCACATGGAAGCCGCGGGCGTGATAAGGTCCGAACAGTGGGACCAGCTCAAGATAGGGCCGGATTACGCCGCCGACTTCGCGGACTGGGCCGCGGCCAACCCTGAAACCATGCGCCGCGAACTGAAGCTGGTCCGCATCCCTACCCCTTCAGACAAGCTGGCCGTGCCCGTAGGCAGCATTTTGGTTTACGAGAAAGGCGCCTGCGGCTTCAGCAAGAGGGCAGGCCACATAGAGGTCGTTACCAAGGCCGACTGGGCCTGCTCGGACGGCTGCGAAAGCCTGGACCAGGGTTGCTTCGAAGACCCCGCGGTCAGCGCGCGCATACACGTGATAATCCCGGTAAAATAAACGGTACCGCCCGGAATAGAGCGGCGCAAGACTGAAGCCAGCATGGAGACAGGTTCTGCGCCGCTTCGCCGTTTCTCCGGACGGACGCGTTTTGCTATTATTCTGTAGGGTTTAATTAAATCAGTTTATATGGATGGCAATATATGGATCAACAGCTGACGCTGCGCCTGCTGTCGCCTTTGGACGGGGAAATAGTACCTCTCGATAATGTGCCAGACCCGGTCTTTGCCCAGCGCATCGCCGGCGACGGGGTGTCGGTGGATCCCACCAGCTCGGTGGTGCTCGCGCCCTGCGCGGGCGAGATCATATACGCCCACCCGGCCGGCCACGCCTTCACCCTGCGCAGCGCGGAGGGCGCGGAGCTGATGATCCACGTCGGGGTGGATACCGTGCAGCTCAAAGGCGAAGGATTCAGCCTGAAGGTCCGCGCGGGCGACCGGGTGCAGGCCGGGCAGCCGCTGCTGGAGTTCGACGCCGACCTGGTGGCTACCAAGGCCCGCAGCCTGCTGACGCAGGTGCTGGCCGTGAACATGGATATAGTCTCAGCCGTGAAGCACCCGGCCGGGCGGGTGCGGGCGGGCCGCGACGTGCTGCTGGAACTAACTCTGAAAGCAGCCACGGCGTCGGCCAAGAGCGCCGGCGGGACTGTCGCCTCCGGCGAGCTGACTGTGGCCAATCCCACCGGTTTTCACGCCAGGCCGGCGGCAATGCTGGCGCAGGAAGCCAAGCGCTTTGCCGGCACGGTGCGCCTGCGCTGCGGCGGCGGCGTGGCCAATGCCAAGAGCCTGGTCTCTATCATGAGCCTGAATATCGGCTTCGGCGACAAACTGGTGCTGGAAGCCGAGGGGCCGGGAGCCGCCGAGATCCTGGCCGCGCTGGCCGCGGTGGTGACCCGGGTGCTGGACGCGCCCGGCGCCGAGGCCGCGCCCGCAGCCGCCCCGGCCGCGCCGCGGGCGGCTCGCGATCCGCGCGCGCTGGCCGGTGTCTGCGCCTCTCCCGGCATAGCCGTGGGTAAGGCTTTTCAGGCCCGCCAGGAACAGGTGGAGGCGGCCGAGGCTAAGGAAGAGCCGGCCGCCGCAAGGCCCCGCCTGGCGTCGGCCATAGAGGCCGCCAAGGCCGAGCTCGAGATCCTTCTTTCCAAGTTGTCGGCGGAAGGCGCCACCGAGCAGGCTGCCGTTTTCGGCGCGCACCGCGAACTGCTGGAAGACCCCGAACTGCTGGACCTGGCCGAGGGCGGCGTCGCCAAGGGCGCCGGGGCCGTGGCCGCCTGGCGCGGCGCTTACCAGGAATATGCGCGCAACTTAAGCCGGCTCGACAATAAGCTGCTGGCCGGCCGCGCCGTGGACATCCGCGACGTCGGGGCCAGGGTGCTGCGGCTCGTAGCGGGCGTTTCGCTGAAGCAGCGGGAACTGCCGGCCGGCTGCATACTGCTGGCCGACGAATTGACCCCTTCAGACATAGCCGGCTTGGACAAGGCCAAGGTGGCCGGCCTCTGCACCGTGGGCGGCGGGGCGTCCTCGCACGTGGCCATCTTCTGCCGCGCGGCCGGGCTGCCAGCCATAGCGGCCGCCCCCGCGGCCATACTCGATATCAAAGACGGCGAGCAGCTGGTGCTCGACGCCGATAACGGCGAACTGCGGCTCAAGCCGGAACAGGCCGAGCTGGCCGCTGCCGCCGACCGCCAGGCTGCGGGCGCCCGCCGCCGAGAGGCCGCCGTCTCCGCCTCCGGGCAGTCGGCCAGGACCAAAGACGGCAAGCACGTGCACGTGCTGGCCAATGTGGGCAGCGCCGCCGACGCGAAGGAAGCCGCGCGGCTGGGCGCCGAGGGCGTCGGGCTCTGCCGCAGCGAATTCCTGTTCCTCGACCGCCCCTCCGCGCCGGGCGAGGAAGAACAGCAGGCCGCCTACGCCGCCGTAGCCGGGGCTTTCCCGGGCAAGGAAGTCATTATCCGCGTGCTGGACGTGGGGGGAGACAAACACCTGCCCTACCTGCAGCTCGCCAAAGAGGAGAACCCTTTCCTCGGCGAGAGGGGGATCCGCCTGCTGCTGGCCAGGCCCGAGCTCCTGCGCGCGCAGCTGCGGGCGCTGCTGCTGGCCTCCCGGGGCAATCCCGGCCTGAAGCTCATGTTCCCGATGGTGTCCGAAGTGGACGAGTTCCGCGAGGCTAAAGCCGCGCTGAACCGTGAGGCGCAGGCGCTGGGCATACCCGCGCCGAAATGCGGCGTGATGATAGAGGTTCCGTCGGCGGCGCTGTTGAGCGCCCACCTGGCCAAAGAGGCGGATTTCTTCTCCATCGGCACCAACGACCTTTCGCAGTACACGCTGGCCATGGACCGCGGCAACCCCAAGCTGGCCGGCCGGGCCTGGGCCGGCGACCCGTCTGTGCTGAAGATGATAGACCTGACGGTGAAAGGCGCGCGCGCCCACAACAGGCCCGTAGGCGTCTGCGGCGGCGCCGCGGGGGACCCGCAGCTGGTTCCTTTGCTGCTGGGGCTCGGCGTGGACGAGCTCAGCGCGCCCCCGCCCGCCGTGCCGCTGATCAAGGCGGCCATAAGAGAGCTGGACCACGGCGCCTGCCAGGCGCTGGCCGCCCAGGCGCTGGAGCTGGGCACGGCCGCCGAAGTCAGGGCGCTGCTCGCCGGGAAGGTGAAGTAATATGAACAAACTGAAAGACCTCTTCAAGAACGCCTTCGGCCTGCTGCAGAAGATCGGCAAGTCGCTGATGCTGCCCGTGGCCATCCTGCCCGTGGCCGGCATCCTGCTGGGCGTAGGCAGCGCCGGCTTCACCTGGATGCCAGAGCTGCTCTCGTCTATCATGAAGGAAGCCGGGGGCGTCATCTTCGGCAATTTGCCGCTCTTCTTCGCCATAGGCGTGGCGCTGGGCATGACCGAGAACGACGGCGTGGCTTCCATGTCGGCCGTGGTCGGCTACGTGGTGATGCTCGCGACCATGGGCCTGCTCGCCGGGCGCCACGGCGTGGAAGTGAAGGCCATCATGGGCATCAGCTCCATCGATACCGGCGTCTTCGGCGGCATCCTCATCGGCGCCGTAGCCGCGTACCTGTTCAAGCGCTACTACCGGATACAGCTGCCGCCCTATCTGGGCTTCTTCTCCGGCAAGCGCTTCGTGCCTATCGTCACGGCTTTCACGGCCGTCTTTATCGGGGCCGCCCTCAGCTACTGCTGGCCGCCGATAGGCAAAATCATTCGCGCCTTCTCCGAGTACGCGGCGTACGGCAACCCGCTGCTATCCGTCGGCGTCTACGGCTTCGTGGAGCGCCTGCTGATCCCGTTCGGCCTGCACCATATCTGGAACGTGCCGTTCTTCTTCGAGATCGGCAGCTTCGTCAATTCCTCCGGGGTAACAGTGCATGGGGATATCACGCGCTTCTTCGCCGGGGACCCGGAGGCGGGTATCCTGGGCGGGGCCTACCTGTTCAAGATGTGGGGCCTGCCCGCGGCCGCTATAGCGATGTGGCATTGCGCCAGGCCAGAGAACCGCGTGCGCATAGGCGGCATTATGGTCTCGGCGGCGCTCACCTCGTTCCTGACCGGCATCACCGAGCCTATTGAGTTCTCGTTCATGTTCGTGGCTCCCGTGCTGTACGCCATACACGCGGTGCTGGCCGCCTGCTCGCAGGTCACGTTCGCGCTGCTGGGCGCCAAACTGGGCTTCACCTTTTCGCACGGCTTCATAGACTTCGTCCTGTACTACGCCAAGGACACCCGGCCGGGGCTGGTGCTGGTTCTGGGCCCGGTCTACGCCATGATCTATTACGGGTTGTTCCGCTGGGCCATAGCCAAGTTCGACCTGAAGACGCCGGGCCGCGAGGCGGCCGAGGCCGCCGGGGCGGACGCCGCCGCTGGTGACGAGTCTTTCGCGCTGAAGCTGGTGCTGGCTTTCGGCGGCCGTGCCAACATAAAAAGCCTGGACGCCTGTATCACCCGGCTGCGCATAGCCGTGGTGAACCCCGCCGGGGTAGACAGGGCCGCGCTCAAGGCGCTGGGCGCCGCCGGCGTGGTGATGTCCGGCAACGGCGTGCAGGCGGTGTTCGGCACCCGGTCGGAGAACCTCAAGACCGACATGGAAATCTACCTGAAGACGGCCGGTGCCGAAGCAGACGGGCCGGCTCCCGGAGCCTCCGCCGCGGCAACGGTTGCTGAAACGCGCGCCGCTGCCGCCGCCCCCTCAGGAGCGGAACTTGATAAATCCGCCGCCGGCCTGCTGGCCGCCCTGGGCGGCCGCGCCAATTTGCGGCAGGTGGAAGCCTGTGCCCATACCCGCCTGCGCGCCCAGCTGATAGACGCCAGGCTGCTCGACGAGGGCGCCCTGGCCGCCGCCGGGGCTTACGGCGTCATGCGCCACCCCGGAGAAATAATTCACATCCTGGTCGGACCCGCCGCCGCGGATTACGCGGCCAGGATTCGCAAGGTTATCGCCGGTTAGGAATGGCAAAACTCAGTTTTCCCGAAGGCTTCATCTGGGGCTCGGCTACTTCGGCCCTGCAGATAGAAGGCGCCACGGCCGAAGACGGCCGCGGGCCTTCGGTCTGGGACGAGTTCTGCCGCAGCCACCCTGAAAAAATATACGAAGGGGCGTCGCCCGAGCCCGCCTGCGGCCATTACCGCCGCTGGCGCGAGGACGTTGCCCTTATCCGCGAGCTGGGCCATAACGGCTACCGGCTTTCCATCTCCTGGCCCCGCCTTTTTCCCGGCGGGAGCGCGCGCCTCAACGAGCCTGGCGCGGCTTTTTACGACCGGCTCTTCGACGCCCTGTTGGCCGCCGGCATCGAACCTAATGTCACCCTTTACCACTGGGACCTGCCGCAGGAGCTGGGAGAGAAGGGCGGCTGGGAAAACCCCGACACTCCGCTGCGCTTCGCGGATTACGCCAGTGCCTGCTTCAGGCGCTACGGCGACCGGGTCAAGCTCTGGTCCACCCTGAACGAACCGGCCTGGACCGCGCTCAACGGCTATGTCACCGGCCTGCACCCGCCGTGCAGGCTCCGGGATTATTCCGGCGCGCTGCGCGCGGCGCAGGGCCTGCTGCGCGGCCACGCCCTGGCGGGAGCGGCCTGCGCCCGGGAACTCCCCGGCGTAAAAGCCGGCATAGTGCTCAACATGTCACGCATCCACCCGGCCACGCCTTCGGCGGATGATGCGGCGGCAGCGGCCCTGGCCGACGGCATGATCAACCGCTGGTTCAGCGACGGAGTGATAAAGGGCCGCTTCCCGGAAGATATCCGGAACTACTACGCTAAAGCAGGCCTGCTGCCCGAAGGGCTGGAAGAGACCGAAGCCCTGCTGCGCGCCGCCCCTTTAGGCTTCCTCGGCGTGAATTATTATTACCCGCATTACGCCAGCGCCGACGCTAAGGACACCAATTTCCATCTGAACATTTCCGGCCGGGCCGACGAAGACTGCCAGTTCTCGGTGAAGGGCCTTTTCCGCTTCGTTAAAAATCCCCGCGGGCGCTTTACCCGGTGGGGCTGGGAGATAGACCCGGAAGGTCTTCACGACCTGCTGCTGCGCGTACACGAAACCAGCCCGGGGCTGCCCATCTATGTTACCGAGAACGGCCTGGGCAGGGTGGAAGAGCTGGCCGGCGGCATCGTGGACGACCAGGAACGGATAGATTTCGTGCGCGAGCATTTGCGCTCCGTGCACAGGGCCATAGCGGCGGGGGCGGATGTGCGCGGCTACTATATGTGGTCCCTGATGGACAATTTCTCCTGGATCAACGGCTATAAGAAGCGCTACGGTTTTCTCTACGTGGACCGGGCTACGCTGGACCGGCACAAGAAGCAGAGCGCGCTGTGGTTCCGCGAGGCCGCGCTGGCCAACGCAATTTAGATCTGCGGCAGTCTGGAAACTCAACGGAGGCGGTATGAACAAATACATGAGCATAGCGGCGCTGATATTCTTGCTGGCGGCGAGTCCTGTCCGCGGGGCTGAAGTCCCGCTCTACAAAGACGCCGCAGCCGCGCCGGCCGCGCGCGCGGCCGACCTGCTGGGCCGCATGACCGTAGAGGAAAAATTCGGCCAGCTGCAGCAGCTCGACGGCTTGTGGGAGGGCAATTATCGCGAGGAGCACCTCAAGCTCGCGCGCGAGGGCAAGCTGGGTTCCACGCTGAACGTCCGCACGGCCCCTTTCGCCAATACGCTGCAGAAAGAAGCGGTGGAGAATTCCCGGCTCGGCATCCCCGTGCTGTTCGCCTTCGACGTGATACACGGCTACCGCACCATCTTCCCCGTGCCGCTGGGCGAGAGCGCGCAGTGGGACCCGCTCCTGGCCGAGGCTGCCGCCTCCGCCGCCGCCGAAGAGGCGTATTCGGTGGGCCTGAAGTGGACCTTCGCCCCCATGGTGGACATAGCGCGCGACCCGCGCTGGGGGCGCATCGTCGAGGGCTCGGGCGAGGACGCCTACCTGGGCTCCAGGTTGGCCGCGGCGAGGGTGCGCGGCTTCCAGGGCTCCGACTACGGCGCCCCCGGGAAAGTGATGGCCTGCGCCAAGCACTGGGTGGGCTACGGCGCCGCCGAGGCCGGACGGGATTACAACAGCACCGACATCTCCGAGTCGGCGCTGCGCAATATCTATTTCCCGCCGTTCAAGGCGGCCGTCGAAGCGGGCGTCCCCACTTTCATGACCGCTTTCAACGACCTTAACGGCGTACCGTCCACCGCCAACAAGCGCAATATCGCGGGCGTGCTGCGGAGCGAATGGGGCTTCAAGGGCTTCGTGGTCAGCGACTACACTTCGGTAAAAGAACTTATCCTGCACGGGTTGGCGGCCGACGGCGAGGACGCCGCGGTGAAAGCCCTTTCGGCAGGGGTGGACATGGAGATGGTCAGCACGCTGTACCGGGAGACCGGCCCGGCCGCCCTGGCCGCCGGCAAGATTTCGCAGGCCGACCTGGACGCCAGCGTGCTGCGGGTGCTGGAGCTGAAATTCCGCGCGGGTATTTTCGAGAATCCGTATATCGACCCGGCGCTGGAGGCGAAGACGCTGAAGACGCCGGAGAAGCTGGCCCTGGCCCTGAACGCGGCCCTGAAGTCCATGGTGCTGCTCAAGAACGAGGGGGCGCTGCTGCCGCTCGACCCCAAACTTAAAAAGGTGGCGGTAATAGGCGCGCTGGCTGACAGCCGCGCGGACATGCTGGGCTCCTGGTCAGCCGACGGCAAGCCGGCCGACGCGGTGACCCTGCTGGAAGGGATAAAAGAGGCGGTCTCGCCCGTAACCTGGGTCAGCTATTCCAGCGGCGCCTTCGCCGGCGCTACGGATAAAGATCTGGACAAAGCCGTGGCCGCGGCCGCCGCGGCGGACGTGATCATAGCGGCGGTAGGGGAAACTTTCGACCTCTCCGGCGAGGCGGCGTCCAGGGTTTCGCTGGCCCTGCCCGGCCGGCAGCTGGAACTGCTGGAGCGCCTGAAGAAAACCGGCCGCCCGGTGGTGGCCGTGGTTTTCAACGGCCGCCCGCTGGAGCTCGGCTGGCTCAACGACAATATACCGGCCATACTCGAAGCCTGGCAGCCGGGCACGCAGGCCGGGAGCGCCGTGGCTCAGACTTTGTTCGGTAAGTCCAATCCCGGCGGCAAGCTGCCGGTGACTTTCCCGCGCTCAGTGGGGCAAGTGCCGATCTATTACGGCCACCGCAATACCGGCCGCCCGCCGGACGCAAAGGAAAAGTATACCTCCAAGTACATAGATTCCTCCTTCGAGCCGCTCTATCCCTTCGGCTACGGGCTCAGCTACAGTTCTTTTGCCTTCTCCGGGCTGGCAGTTTCGCCGGCTTCGATAAAGCCGGACGGTAAGGTACAGGTCAGCTTCGAGGTTAAAAACATCTCGCGGCGCTCCGGCGACGAGGTGGCGCAAGTATATATAAAAGACGAGGCCGGCTCCGAGACGCGGCCCGTGCGCGAGCTGAAGGGATTTCAGCGCGTGACCCTCGCCCCCGGCGAGGCGCGCGTTCTGACCTTTGAGCTCGGCCCCGCAGAGCTGGGCTGGCATTACGCCGGCGGCTTCGCGGTGGAACCCGGGCGCTTCAAGATCTACGCCGGCAGCTCTTCGGTCGGCGGGCTGGAGGCCTCCTTCGAGGTTAAGCCGTGACCATAAAACCCCGCCGCCTGCTGCTTGCGGCCGCTTTCGCCGTACTTTCGGCCTGTTCGGCCCAGGTGCGGCCGCTCTCCGGCGCGGCGCTGCCGTCAGCGGACGAGGCCTTCCTGGACGACCTGTCGCGCCGCTCTTTCAGCTACTTCACCGAGCAGTCCGACCCGGGCACCGGCCTGGTGCTGGACCGGGCGCGGGCCGACGGGTCACAGATGGACGAGGGACACCGCTACGTGGCCAGCTCCGCCTCCACCGGCTTCGGGCTGACCGCCTACTGCATAGCCGCCGAGCGCGGCTGGCTGCCGCGGGCCGAGGCCGCGGCCAGGGCGCAACGAGTGCTGGAGTTCTTTGCCAATAAGGCGGCGCACGAGCGCGGCTGGTTCTACCACTGGCTGGATTCCCGCACCGGCGAGCGGGTCTGGAACAGCGAGATCTCCTCCATAGATACCGCCCTGCTGATGGGGGGCGTGCTTTCCGCCAAGCAGTGTTTCAGCGGCTACCCGGAGATCGGCGCGCTGAGCGGCAAGATCTACTCGCGCCTGGATTTCAGGTGGATGCTCAACGGCGACCCCGGGATACTTTCGCACGGCTGGAAGCCCGAGAGCGGCTTTCTCAAGTCCCGCTGGGACACCCACGCCGAAGCCATGCTGCTCTACCTGCTGGGCCTGGGTTCCCCTTCGGCGCCGCTGCCGCCGGCTTCCTGGCTGGCCTGGGCGCGCCCCGTAGTGGAATATAAAGGGCTCAAATACATAAGCGGCGCGCCGCCGCTCTTTATCCACCAGTACTCGCACGCCTGGGTGGATTTCAGGAACACTTCTGACGGCGGCACAGACTGGTTCAAGAACTCTGTCCTGGCCACACAGGCCAACCGCGCCATGTGCCTGGACCTGGCCGCGCGCTTCCCGGGTTACGGGCCTGAGTTGTGGGGGATAACAGCTTCAGACGGCCGGTCCGGATATTTCGCCTGGGGCGGGCCGCCAGCGACGCCGGAAATAGACGGCACCGTGGTGCCCTGCGCCCCCGGCGGTTCTTTGATGCTGGCCCCGGACCTGGCCCTGCCGGCCCTGAAGGCTATGCGCGCCTACGGCGGGGGGAAAGTTTACGGGCGCTATGGCTTCGCGGACGCTTTCAACCCGACCACGGACTGGGTCAACCCGGATGTGATAGGTATAGACGTAGGCATTACCCTGCTGAGCGCCGAGAACCTGCGCAGCGGCGCGGTCTGGCGCTGGTTCATGGCCAATGCAGAGATAAAAAACGGGATGCGCGCCGCCGGCATAAAGCCCGCCCGCCCCGTGCCGGCCAAATGACAGCCCCGGTTTAGCTCCGGCCTCCTCCCGTCGGGCTATTGGCCCGGCGGGAGGCCTTTTTTATATCCTATACGCAGCATTTAAATCCCGGAGGCTGTACATGAGCGACGCATACGTAGCTAAAATATCTGGCGAGCTGGGCCTGAACCCTGCCGGCGTGGCCGCGGTCATGGCCCTGTTCAAGGAAGACGCCACCATCCCTTTCATCTCCCGCTACCGCAAAGAGGCCACCGGCAACCTGGACGAAGTGGCCATCGGCAAAATACAAGAGCGCCTGGAACAGCTCAAAGAGCTGGACGCCCGCCGCGAGGCCATACTGAAGTCGCTGACCGAACGCAACCTGCTGACCCCCGAGCTGAAGGCCAAGGTGGACGGCGCCGAGACCCTGGCCAGGCTGGAAGACATCTACCTGCCTTTCCGCCCCAAGCGCCGCACCCGCGCTACCATCGCCAAAGAAAAAGGTCTCGAGCCGCTGGCCGACCAGCTTTACGCGCAGGGGCCCGAGGTCCCGGCGCAGCTGGCCGCCCCTTTCATCAGCGAGGAGAAGGGCGTGAAGACCGCGGAAGAGGCCCTGGCCGGCGCGCGCGACATCATAGCCGAGCGGGTCAGCGAAGACGAGGGCGCCCGCGCCCGCCTGCGGCAGCTTTTCTCAGCCAGGGGGATCTTCCACTCCAGGGTGCTGGAGGGGAAAGAGGCCGAGGGCGCCAAGTTCAAGGACTATTTCGACTGGAAAGAGCCCGCCGCCAAAGCCCCGTCCCACCGGATACTCGCCATGCGGCGCGGCGAGTCCGAAGGCTTCCTGACCATGCGCATAGAGGTGGAGGCCGAAGAGGCCATAGCCCTGCTGGAGCCCCTGTTCGTAAAGAATACCGGCGCCTGCGGCGCGCAGGTGAAAGAAGCCGTGACCGATTCCTATAACCGCCTGCTGGCCATCTCCATGGAAGGCGAGGCGCGGCTGGAGACCAAGAAGCGCGCCGACGCGCAGGCCATAGAGGTCTTTGTCCGCAACCTGCGCGAGATCCTCATGTCCTCGCCGCTCGGCCACAAGAATATCCTGGCGCTGGACCCGGGCTTCCGCACCGGCTGCAAGCTGGTCTGCCTGGACAATAACGGCAAGCTGATCCACGACGACGTGATTTACCCGCATAGCGGCGACGGCGCCTCCGCCTCCGCGGCGGCCAAGGTGAAGGAGCTGGCGGCCAAGTACAAGACCGAGGTCATCGCCATCGGCAACGGCACCGCCGGCCGCGAGACCGAGGAGTTCGCCCGCGGCCTCAAGCTGGAAGGCGTGATCATAGTGATGGTCAACGAGAGCGGCGCTTCGGTGTATTCCGCCTCGGAAGTGGCCCGCACTGAATTCCCGGACAAGGACGTGACCGTGCGCGGCGCGGTCTCCATCGGCCGCCGGCTGATGGACCCGCTGGCCGAGCTGGTGAAGATAGACCCCAAGAGCATCGGCGTAGGCCAGTACCAGCACGACGTGGACCAGAACGGCCTGAAGAAGAGCCTGGACGCCACCGTGGAAAGCTGCGTCAACAGCGTGGGCGTGGAGGTAAACACCGCCAGCCGCGAGCTGCTCTCCTACGTCTCCGGCCTCAACGCCGCGCTCGCCAAGAATATCATCGAATACCGCAACGAGAACGGGGCTTTTCCGTCGCGCGCCGCGCTGAAAAAAGTGCCGCGCCTCGGGCCCAAGGCTTTCGAGCAGGCGGCCGGTTTCCTGCGCCTCTCCGGCGGCAAGAACCCGCTGGACGCCAGCGCCGTGCACCCCGAGCGTTATGAGATAGTTGAGCAGATGGCCGCCGACCTCGGCTGCACCGTGCAGGACCTTATGGACAAGGCAGAGCTGCGCGCGAAGATCGAGATCTCCAAGTACGTCTCCGACGGCGTGGGCGAGCCCACCTTGAAGGACATACTGGCCGAGCTGGCCAAGCCCGGCCGCGACCCGCGCAAGCAGTTCGAGGCTTTCGCCTTCGGCGAAGCGCAAAAGATAGGGGATCTGAAGCCCGGCCAGAAACTGCCCGGCATTGTCACAAACGTGGCCGCCTTCGGCGCCTTCGTGGACATCGGCGTGCACCAGGACGGCCTGGTGCATATCAGCGAACTCTGTGACCGCTACGTGCAGGACGCCGCCACCGTGGTGAAGGTGGGCCAGCGGGTGAACGTCACGGTGATAGAGATAGACCTGCCGCGCAACCGCATCGCGCTTTCGATGAAATCCAACCCGGTAGTGGGCCCGCGCGAGTCACGCGGCCCCCGCCAGGAACCGGCGCAGGCCTCCGCCGGCCCTCGCCCCGGCTTCAACCGCGACCGCCGCCCCGACAACCGGCCCCGCCCCGACGCTGCCCCCGCCGGCTCCATGGCCGAGGCCCTCAAAGCCTTCATGGAAAAACGCCGCAACTAACCTATCGAGGCTTCGCCTCGATAGGGAGGTGAAGCCTCGATAGGGGTTATTTGGAGGAGGTGATGGCCTCTATGCGCTTGAGGCCGGCGTTTACGTCCTTGTCGTTCGGGGTAAGCTTGGCGGCGGCTTTCCACTCTGCTTTGGCTTTTTCATAATTTCCGTTCTGGAAATATTTCAGACCCTCCATGTAAAGCTCCTTCGCCTTGATCAAATCTTCGGCGCTGGCTTTGCCGGCGGCGGCGGCGTCTTCAACATCTTCTTTCGTTTCATTCCAGATCTTGGCCGTGGTGCTCGGGATCTTTTTCAGGTCCTCCGCGCTTACGGATTTCCCCGAAAACTTGTCTTTGACCGTTTCGAAAATATTCCCGCCCTTGATCGGCAGCAGCACCAGGGCCGCGACCACCCCTATAAAAAGCAAAAACTTGATCAGTTTCATTTTTTCTCCTTTGAAAATCAAACCCCGCTAAAATAATTATAACCCCGGGATATTTCGCATTTATTAACCGGAGGAAGCCCGAACGGGACCTCCATGGGGGGGCCTAATGGGCCCAGGGGCCTGGGCCCTAAGACACTTACCGTTTTGGGGCGCGGCTGTTAAACTATAACCATGAGAAAAATAATCCTGGCGGCAATAGCGGCGGTAAACCTGGCGGCTGCGGGTTTTGCCGGAGAGTACGACCTCAATTCTCTCAGCGTCTCGGACCTGAAGGCTTCGCAGGAAAACCTGCAGGCTATTCCCGTCCCGGACAACCCCGAACTGCTCGCCATGGACAGGTCTCCCAACCAGGCCGCCCCGGTGCTGGACCTGACCATAAAGCTGCCCTTCCTCTCCCTCAGCTCCCGCCTGAAGGAGCTGCCCGGCATAAAGATGCGGCCCATCAACCCCGCCGCCCCCATCCTCTTCAAGCAGGGCGAGAACATCGCCTTCAGCAACGTGGCCGTGGACTATAACGGCATTGAGGTGGAGCCCACCCTGATCATCAGGCCCGCCTTCGAAGGCGAGAACAAACTCTCCTTAAAGGTAGTAAAGGTAGAGGCCGATATAGCCTTCGGCCCCAACAAGGCCCTGCCCCAGCAGCTCGACAAAGACGGCCTGATGGAAATGGTGATGACCAACCTCACCACCGGCATGCTGGAGAGCATGGACGCCGCCTTCGCCAAGAACAAGGTCGCGCTTAAGGCCAAGGACGTGCTGACCTTCGCCTACGACCGCCGCAGCTGGACCCTGCGCGCCACGGTCAACCCCAATTTCATCGCGCCCCTGATGCCCGGTCTGATCAGCAATGTCAGCCTGCGCAACTTCACCTTCGACGCCGAGGGCTTCGCCCTCAGCGTAAAGACCGGCTCCCTGAACGCGGCCCAGCTGCCCGGCTACAACCTGGCCGTGTCGGACGGCCTGCTGGACAACTTCATCGCCCAGTTCACCAAGCAGGGAGATTTCGAGTTCCACCCCCAGGGCCACGAGGGCGGCCTCAAGTTCCGCGCCGACGGCCGCCTGGAAGTGGCCGGCAAGATCTACGCCCGCGACGTGTTCGGCAAGCCTAACGTCTTCTTCAAGGCCACCATCCTCCCCGAGCTCATCGGCCCCAACACCCTGCGCGTGAAGGTAGAGCGCGTGGACGTGGACAAGGCCTACGGCATCGGCATCCCCGGCTTCATCAACAACTGGATACAGGGCAAGGTCATCCGCTCCATCACCGAGACCCTGACCACCAACCCCGAGCTGGCCAAGGTTATGACCGCCACCAAGCTCGACGACAAGACCGTCAGGATAGTCCTGAAGAACAGCGCTTTCATGCCCTCCTTCGCCAAGGGCGCCGTGATACAGAAGCTCAAGATAAATAACGGGATGATGTACCTGGGCTTCGAACTGTGATCGCGGTACAAAGGAGAAAATTTATGAAAAAACTCACCCTTAACCTGATAGCCCTGGCCCTGCTGGCCGGCAACGCGGCGGCCTTCGACCTCTCCGGCCTGAACGCCTCCGACATAAGGGCCCCCCAGGCGGATTTCCGGGCCCCGGCCGCTCCCCAGCACCAGGCCGAAGACGACCTGATAGGCATGGACCTGAACATCCGCATCCCCTTCGCCACCGTGAAGAAAGGCGTAGAGCAGGTGGCCGCCTCCGAGCGCCGCCTGACCATCATAGACAGGAACGCGCCGGTGGCCTTCAAGTACGGCGAATTCCTGCGCGTCAGCAATATCAAGATAGACCAGGGCGGCATCATCGTGATCCCCACGCTGACCCTGAAGCCATACTTCGTGGCCACCGATAAGTTCGCCATCCGCGTACAGCGCATACAGCTGCACGCCTCCATGGAGCCCTCCGTGAAAGCAGCCCCCATGCCCGCCATCAACGAAGAGGAGATCATGGTGCAGGTGATGGACGTGCTGATAAAGGGCACCTACTCCGCCGTCAACGACATGCTGAAGAAGAAGCAGATCCCCATGAAGGCCGAGGACGTCATAAAGCTGCGCTACGACAAGGCCGCCTGGACCCTGCACGCGCAGGTGTCCTCCAGGATCATGGGGCAGTTCATCCCCGCGGGCTTCATGGGCGAGCTGCACCTGACCGGCTTCTCCTTCAACGACAAGGGCCTGGTGCTTACCATACAGACCCCTAACTAGACTGTACGCGCCAGGAAAAACCCCGCCTTCAGAGCGGGGTTTTTCTTTTGCCGCTTTTGATAGAATAATCACTGGCTGGGCGGCTTTCGGCCGCCCGCAGCCCGATTCACAGGAGGACCCATGCTTTTCGACAAGATGAACGCGGAGATGGTGAAGGCGATGATAGAGACCATGCCGGTGGAGCTGACCGTGATAGACGCCAACGACGAGGTGGTGGGCTGGAACAAGCACGAGACGCGCATCTTCCGGCGCCCGATGACGGCGATGGGCATGAATTTCCGGCAGTGCCACCCGCAGAAGAGCCTGGAGATGGTGGAGCGCATCATCTCGGAGATGAGGGCCGGCACCCGCGAAAAGGCCACCTTCTGGATAGATCTCGAGGTAGTGAAGGGCGAGCCCAAGCACAAGATGTTCATCGAGTTCCACGCCTTGCGCGGCGACAAGGGCCAGTACCTCGGCTGCATGGAATTCACCCAGGACGTGCAGGCCATCCGCGACCTGCAGGGCCAGAAGCGCCTTATGGATTGACGGGGCACCGGAAACGAAAAAGCCGGGCGGGTGCCCGGCTTTTTTATTTGCCCGCAGAGGCTATTTTACTTTGTAGAGCCCGGGCCAGATGGGGGAGAGGGAGCGGATGAAGGCGTCGGTGATGCCCGTCATCGCTGACGGGATGTCGAAGCCTTCGTAACTCATGGAGGCGGACCACATTATGGAGCCGGTCTGCACGTCCACCATGCGCGACAGCAGCGAGACATTGGCCGTGGTGCTGAGCAGCTGGGAATTCGGCATGCCCATCACCGAGCCCTCCGAATAGACCGTGCCGCCGCTGACCGGCGTGATGGTGGTGATGCGCGGGTTCTCGGACTGGCTCACGATATAGGAGCTCTGCGGGGTGCTCTCGGCTACCGTGCCCACGAAGAGCGCGTCCACGCCCAGCAGCCTGCCCAGCTGTTTGGCCGTGGAAGGGTCGAAGGCGGAAGAGGAGGAAAGCGACTGCTCCCTCATCACCGCGTCCAGACGCTGGCGCTCTACCACGTCCGCGCCGTGCTCCAGCAGGCTCTGGGTCATCAGGTCCGCGGCCAGGTCGCCCTTGGCGCCGCTGAAGGAAAGGACGGCGACCCGCTTGACGGCGGAGAAATCGGAGCGCGGGTTTACCGCCACCTTAGGGGTGGCGCAGGCCGCCAGCAGCAGCGCGGGGAGTAGCAGGGTGAGTTTATTCATGGTGTTAACGCGCGTTGAGATTGTTGAGGTGCTTTATGGCCGTGTCCCGCAGGTGCTGTTCACCCGCGCTTTCCAGGCAGGCCTTCCAGGCGGCTATGGCCTTGTCCTTCAGGCCTTTCTTCTCGTAGACCAGGCCCAGCATGTAATGCGCTATGGCTTTCCTGGGGTCCAGCCGCACGGCGTTTTCGAAGGCGCGCTGCGCGTCGTCCGCCTTGCCCAGCCGGGTATAGGTGAAGCCCAGCTTCAGGTGCAGGTCCACGCTGCCGGGCTGCGCCAGGAGCTGGCGCTCGAGTTCGGCGGCCGTCTGGTTAAGTTCGGCCGGGGTCTGCGTCCTGATGTCCTTGCCCTGGCCGGGGGGCGGCACCTGCGCCCAGGCCAGCGCCGCGCCGGAAACTAATAAAGCTAGTAAAAGGTTTTTCATAAGCCCTCCGCTCTCAGTAGCATATAAAATACCGGGCCGGTTGTGTAGTGCATGCCGGAAAATGTAGTATGAGGGGACGTTGATTCCTAATTCCTAATTATGAATTAGGAATTAGGAATCAACGTCCCCAGAGAAGGAGGCGGCATGGAAATTTTCAAGATAGGGTTTATAACTATGGCGGCGGCGCTGTCGGCTTGCGCGGGCACTATTGTCATCAAAGCGGCCGGGGGCGCGGCTTATTACTCCGGCCAGGCCTCTTTCTTTTCCCCCGACGGCCGGCTGCCTTACGGCAAGACCGATTCCGTGGTCAAGCGGGAGATACTCGACGGCGGCGCGCGCATAATAGAGACCGTCACCCAGCCCGGCAACAGCCCCAGCATGCAGCCTAAGCAGATAGTCACCGAGCTGAAGCGCCGCAAGAAAACCCTGATCTACGCCGCCTCGGACGCCGGCGGGACCTTCTCCGGCACGGTCACCTTCAAGGACGGGGACCTTAAAAGCTGGACCTACAATATAAAGCTGAAGGCCGGCGGCGCCGTAAAAGGTTCCGGGAAGCTTGATGCCGAGGGGATAAAGACAGAGAAGCAACTGACCGGCGGCCGGCCGATGCTGGTCAAAGAGGACCTGAAGACGATTTCCGAAGAGGAGTACACTGTGGCGCTGAACCTGATGAAGCCGCAGGGGTGGGAATGAAATTCACTTTTTCGCACAATAACCTGAACGTCCTGGACCTGGAGAAAAGCCTGAAGTTCTATTCCGAGGCGCTGGGCCTGGTAGAAACGCGCCGCAAGAGCGCGGCCGACGGCAGCTTCACGCTGGTCTTTCTGGGCGACGGGACAACCCCGCACAAGCTGGAACTGACCTGGTTGCGCGACCGGAAAGAGAAATACAACCTGGGCGACAACGAGATACACCTGGCCTTCACCACGCCGGATTACGCCGGGGCGCACGAGCTTCATAAGAAAATGGGCTGTATCTGCTACGAGAACGAGGGGATGGGGATCTATTTTATAGAGGACCCGGACGGCTACTGGCTGGAGATACTGCCGGAGAAAAGATGACGGCCTGTCCTAAATGCGGCGCCGATATAGAAGAGGGGAAAGCCTATTGCTCCAACCCCGCCTGCGGCGCCGTGACCGGGGCCCGGCCGGCTCCCGAAACGAAAACGGTAGTGGATAAGCAGTTCATTTTAAATCTTAAATTTGATTTCGTGCTCATCGCGCGGCTGGCCGCCCTGGCCATAGCCGCGCTGGCCCTTGCCGTGTTTTACTTTTCCGCCAGGTCCTGACCTCCCGCAACAGCGTCCATCACAGCCTTCAGGCCGTCCAGCGCGGCCGCCATGTATTCATAATTCAGCGTGCCCGGCAGGTCCGTAGGCTTGTGGTAATGCGGCGTCCTGTAGAAAGAGGTATCGGTGAACATCACGGCGGGCCAGCCGTGCGCCCAGAAGCTGCGGTGGTCTGAATTGTCCACGCCGTACACGAAGGAGGGCAGGCTCACCGTGCGCAGCGGCAGTTTTGAAGCGCCCCTGAAAACTTTGTCGGCGCGGTTGGCCAGGCCCCTTGAAGAGAAATTGGAGACCTGGGCCAGGAAGTTGCCGCGCGGCGGCAGGAAAGGCCCGATCAGCGGCGGGTACTTCTGCGAGAAGCGCTCCTCGCTGTAGTAGCCTATCATCTCCAGCACCAGCGCGGCTTTTATGTCGTCCTTGCGCTGCGCCGCGGCGTCGGCGTAGACCTTGCTGCCCATGCCGTCTTTCTGGAAGAAAGGCGGCTCTTCGTTGGTGAAGGCTATGAACCTGACGGTGCGGGGATACCTCCTGCCCTTCGCGTATTCGGCCAGCTCCAGCAGGCCGGCCACGCCGCTGGCATTGTCGTCGGCGCCCGGGTTGTTATAGGTGTCGTAATGGGCGCCTATGACTACTATTTCTCCGGGAGCAGAACTCCCGGTTTTAGAGCAGATGATGTTCTTTACTTTCACGCCCGAAGCATAATACTCCTGGTACTCCACCGCGCAGCCGGCCGCCTTCAGCCGCGCGGAGATATAGGCCTCCGCTTTTCGCAGGCTGGCCTTGTTATTGTTGTACAGGTCGCGCGGCCCTATCTCCCCGGCCAGGGCCGTCACGGTCTGCTCCAGGGCTTCGGGTCTTGTGCCGGTGGGGCCGCCGGGATAAGAGGGGGCCAGGAAATTCCAGCCGTAGACGCTGTAGATCAGCGCCGTGCCAACGGCCGCGGTTCCCAGCGCTAGGAGTAATAAACGCTTTTTATTTAGCATGCCGCAATTCTATCAAAAAAAAGCGCGGCCCCCGCGGGCCGCGCTTTTTGTTGTAACCGGCTGCGGGCTCAGTAATAATAGCCCGGGCGGAAGTAGGTGATGGTGAACTGCGTGCCGGCCACGTTCTTCTCCAGAATCTTCAGGCCCTGGGAGGCGAGGGCGGAGGCGGTCTCAGCGGCGGCCCGCTGCGCTTCGCTGGCGAAGGTGTAATTGCCGCTGACGTACTTCTGGAACTCCACCCTGAACGGCGCCTGGAACACTATGGTGTAGGCGTTGCCGCTGAGGCGCTTCTCCAGGATGACGGCGTTGACGCCCTGCAGCGCGGCTAAGGCCTCGTTGAGGGACTTGGAAGCGTCGCTGCCGAAGACGAAACGGCCGCTTTCGTAGGTCTGGTTCTGCATGTAGCCGCCATTGCCGTAGCCGAGATAGCTGACTACGAAAGAAGTGCCGGAAACATTCTTTTCCAGTACCACTTTCCCCTGGCTTTCCATGGCGCGCACGCAGTCGTCGGCGGCCTTCTTGGCGTCGCTGGCGAACACGAAGTTGCCGCTGACATACTTCTCAACCTTCAGGTGGGAAGGGGCCAGGAAGACCAGCGTGTAGGTGGTATAGTTGCTGCGCTTCTCCAGCAGGGCGTAGCCGGCCCTCTGCAGGGCGGCTGCGGCGTTTTCCATGGACTGCTTGGCGTCGCTGGCGAAGACGAAGCTGCCGCTCTCGAAGCGGAACTGCTGCATCTGCGGGGCGGGCGGATAGTAGGGCGGGTAGCCGGGGTGCGGGTTCACCGGGGGATAGACCGGCGGATACTGGGGCGGATACTGCGGCGGGTAGCCCGGGTACTGGGGGTGGCCCGGGTTCACCGGGGGATAAACCGGCGGATACTGCGGATGGGTGGGATGCGTGGGATAACCGGGCTGTACCGGGTGCACCTGGGGCGGATAAACCGGGTGAGTCGGGTGCGTAGGATGGGTGGGATGCACCTGGGGCGGATAAACCGGGTGAGCAGGGTGTGTCGGATGGGTCGGGTGCACCTGCGGCGGCTTGGGCGGCTGGTGCTGCTGGCCGCCGACCTGCACGGTGAAGCCGGCTTTCTCCAGTTCGGCCGACATGGTTTCAATGGTGGCCGCCCTGGCGGCGCCCGTGGCGGCGAAGACCGCCGTTAAAAATAGAGCTGCTGTTTTCATATTTCCTCCCCTCATTCTGCTATAGGTAAAGCATATGAATATACGCGGGGTACGGCTACAGGCCAAAGTCCCAAAAATCCCAATTATTAAGACCTATGCTCGTATAGGTCCATTGGCCCAGATCTTTCAGGCGGCCGGGGTTTGATATATAAGGGATATATTTATAGGATTAAACCATGGAGCGGCATATAGTGCACGTGGACATGGACGCCTTCTTCGCGGCCATTGAGCAGCGCGATGATCCCGCGCTGAAGGGCAAGCCTGTCATAATAGGCGCGGATCCCAAAGGAGGCCGCGGTCGCGGCGTGGTATCCACCTGCTCTTACGAGGCGCGCAAGTTCGGGGTGCGCTCGGCCATGCCCATCTCCGAAGCCTGGCGCCGCTGCCCCAAAGGGGTTTACCTTCCGCCCAGCTTTCATAAATACGAAGAAGCCTCCTCTAAAATACGCGAGGTCTTTTATGAGTTTACCCCTGACATAGAGCAGGTGAGCATAGACGAGGCTTTCCTGGACATTACGCGCAGCGCGCACTTGTTCGGCGGGCCGCTTGAGACCTGCCGCCGCGTTAAGAAAAGGGTACGGGAAGCCACCGGCCTCAGTTGCTCTGTGGGGCTGGCCCCCACCAAGATGGCCGCCAAGATAGCTTCGGACTTAAAAAAACCGGACGGGCTGGTGGTGGTGGAGACGGCCGGCCTGCGCGCCTTCCTGGCGCCGCTGGATATTTCCAAACTCTGGGGGCTGGGGCCCAAAACCGCGGCGCTGTTGCGGGAGCGCGGCATTAACACCGTGGGGGAACTCTCCGCGGCGGGGGAAGACGCGCTGGCCGGCCTGGGCGGCCACGCCCAGGAACTGAAAGCCCTGGCTCTGGGTGTAGATCCCCGCGAGGTGCACGAGGAGCAGGGGGCCAAGTCGGTGGGCAATGAGACAACTTTTGAAGTGGACACGGCAGACGAGCGCGAGATAAAGGAATCCCTCCTGGCGCTGGCGGATAAGGTGTCCTCGCGGCTGCGGGAGGGCGGCTACAAGGGGCGCACCGTTACGCTGAAGATAAGGCTGGAAGGTTTCGAGACCTATACCCGGGCCAAAACCCTGCCGCTGGCTACCAATTACACGGATGTCCTGGCGCGGGAGGCGCTGGCGCTTTACGCGGCCTTTGGCCGGGGGCGCAAAAAGGTGCGGCTGCTGGGGGTTAAGGTTTCCGGCCTGCTGCCGGCGGAGGAAAAAGAAAGTCTTTTCGAGGAGGAGGGGGACGCGCGCCGCGAAAAAGCGCACAAGGCCATAGAGGCCATCAGGGAAAAATTCGGCAGGAGCTCTATCTACCGGGCCGGCGGGAAAAAAGACATCTAGGCCCTAAAATTTATTCTTCGGCAGCAGGGGGGCGGAGCCTTCGTTCTTCCAGCCTGTCAGGGCGCAGACGAAGGCGCCCCATTTCTTTTCCAGCTTCTCCGCGCTGACGGACCCCTCGGGGGCCGAAGCCGCGTAAAGCATGGCGCCGAAGAGGGCGTCCTGCAGGGTTTCCGTCACGTCCGCCGGGTCTCCCTTCAGTTTGAAGATCCCTTCCCGCACCCCGGCCAGCAAATGCTCCAGTATCCTCTCGCGGCCCCTGGCTATCATCCCGTTGAAAACTTCGGCCAGGCGCCCGCCCCTGCCCGCAAGGTAATAGAGCAGCAGTAGTATCTGCCCGTCCTGCTTCCTTGAGCGCAGGGCCCACAGCACATTGCCCAGGCAATGCTTCAGCAGCCTGCGGCCCGCGCCGTCCTTGATGTCCAGCAGCGCGGTTACGGTCTCGTGGTTATGGGCGATGATGGTTTTGACCAGTTCTTCAAAAAGGGCGTTCTTGTCGGGAAAGTGGTACATCACCGCCGACTGGCTCAGCCCCACGTCGTCGGCTATCATCTGGAAGCTGGCGTCGGCGAAGCCGTGCTTGGCGGCCAGTTTTATGGCGGACAGGACTATCTTGTTGCGGGTGTTCCCGCCTTTGGCGGTTTCAGGGCGTGGCTTCATGGCTGAAATTTTACATTATTTCAGCTGAAGAAGATGGGCTTTCACGGCGGGGGGGAAGAGCCGGGGGCAAAGAGACCCAGACCTGGTTGGGCCTTTGGGCCCGTGACAGCCATGGTGTTTTGAAATACAATGTATTACACGGTTCTGGCGCGGAGACGGCAGGAAAGGGAAGGGAGAAAATATGAGAAAAATTATACTTGCGGCGGTTCTGGCGGCAGGTTTCGCGGCGGGAGCCGCGGCGCAGACCCCCGAGGAAGTGGCCCGCCAGACCTCCACCCCCGGCTTTTCCGATCCCTCCTTCCAGGATTTCGTGGAAACGGTCTACGGCTATATGAGCCCGGGCAACAGGCCCGCCGCCCTGCGCGACGCCGTGGCCTCCTCTTCCGTCGCCGTCGTCCCTGCCCCTGCCGCCCGCGCCGCCTACGTGTTCGTGAGTATCCTGCCCCGCGACGCCGACTACTCTGCCCTGCTGCGCGACCTCTCCTCCTCGGCCGGCTTCGTGCTGAAGGGCGAGCGCACCTCCCGCTCCGGTGGAGTGAGGCGCCTGCGGATAGTGGGCTGGGCCAGGGCCGACGCGGTGAGCGCCATGCGCGCCAACCCCGGCGTGGCCGGTCTCTCCGTAGGCAAGAAGAAGAGCCGCGCCGCAGCCGCCCTCTGAACCGGATTTTCCCGCAACCTCCCGATTTTATAGGATATACTCATGGCTATATCCAAACCTTTCGAATACGACTACCCCGTTAAACCCGAAGAGATAGACGGCCTGGGCCACGTGAACAACCAGGTTTACCTGGACTGGCTCATGGCGGCCGCCACCAAACATTCCGACGCGGTAGGCTGGGATATAGACCGGATGATAAAGATGGGTGAGGGCTGGGTGGTGCGCCGCCACGAGATAGACTACCTCCTGCCGGTGCTGCCGGGCGAGACGGTGCGGATGCGCACCTGGGTAGAGACGGCCGAAAGGGCCTCCTCCGAGCGCCATTACGAGATTTTCCGCAAATCGGACGGCAAAAAGGCCTGCCAGGGCCGCACAATGTGGGTGTGGATCAACTACAAGACCGGCCGCCCCGGCCGCATACCCGAAGCCGTAATAAAAGATTTCACCGCCTGGACCCCGCCGGCCGCTGGTTGAGCCCGGCGGCGGCTTTTTCCGCCCGCACCTGTTCCACCATTATCATTACCCTCGCTGCGCCGCCGGCTTTTTGAAAAACACGTCCGGGGAAGGGGAAAAAGGTGGGGGGAACTGACGATAGCCCCGCTTATGTTTCCTACAGTTCCTGGGTAAATAGGAATTTGCGCCCGGCCCAAAGGCCCAATCGGGGTTAGGCCAATCGACTCATGTGCAGTGAGGGGTTTATTTTTTATTATTTATTTAAGAGTTTATCGTTTTCTAGGGGGAATTATGCTTGGAATTATTTTTGCGGCCGCCCTTATGGCGGCTCCCGCTGTCCCGGCCGCGGCGTCGGACCAGGTCAATACCCCGGTTTCCGTGCCGGCCGGTGAGACCGGTGCCCCCGGGGAAAAATCCCGGTACTCCATCGACAGCCACAGCGCGATGCCCACCGGAGTAAGGGAGGTCTATGTCGATGGGGCGCTTACCTTCAAATACGACGGCAGGAAATACGCCCTTAAAGTAATCTTCTCTAGGGCTAAGCCGGAGCCGGGAACCACCGGGTACAAGGTCGGCGTCCTTTATAACCTTTCGGACTACACCGACCCCGAGAATATCAAAGTGTGGCCGCCGATGGACCCGAAAGACCCACAGAGTATGGTGTTCAACAATCCCGGGACCGGCACCACGTTCAGGATTAATGTCGACGCGAAACAGGTGGAGGTTCTTGCCGAGACGAACGGCAAATACACTTCCTACAGGTTCAAGATCTCCAAGCTGTTTGAGGCCTGGCGGGAGAACGCCAGGAATTACCGCGTCCGGTTGGGCGCCCATGACTGGCACTTCGTCCCCCAGGTGGTCTTTAAGAAGCACGGCGCGGACCGCCATTACCTTTGGATCTACGTTATCTCCGGCAAAGAGCCTTTCGATGCGAAGGCCGGGCTGCCGCTCGACGCCGTGATGTTCTTCGACAGTATCGGAGGCTGGTGGGGGTGGGGCGAAAGAGGCCACGCTTTCTCCATGGCCACTGGCCTGGAGATAAGCACGCTGGGCGCGGGTAAAGGCGAGTTGAAAGTCGAAGAAATGAGCGTCATGACGATGTATGGTCATCTCGATGGAGAACTCAATGGGAGTAATCAGTGCCTGCATTACAATTGCGAAAAGCGGGACTACCCGAACAGTTTTAATGACTGGTAACAGGAAAAGACTTAACATGAAAAAGAACATCTCACACGCTCTGATATTTATACTATCCTCTTCCGCCGCGGCCCACGCCGCGGGCCCGGAATTTAATTTCGACGGCCGCAATTCCGCCGCCCCACTCCTTACCAGGGATTCCGCTTTCTCGGCCCTTAAGTCCGCGGAACTGAGATTCCCCGGCGCAAATAAATGGGGTGACATTCCCGAGGTTCCGCCCCCGACGCCGGTCGATCCTCTACCGGGCGGCGGCCACCCGCCGCCCCAGAACCCGAATCCGCCCCAGAATCCGGTCCCGCACCCTAACCCGCCGGCGAATCCTCAGCCGAACCCGGGGCCGGCTCCAACTCCGGTCGTCCCGCCCGACCCCTCGGTGCCGTGGGTACAGCCGCCGTCCGCCGATTTCTACCAGCGCCCTTTCCAGGCGTCGATGTGCCTGGCCAGCGGCCTCGGTTCTGCCGACTGCAGGAACGGCAGCGGCCTCGAGGCCTCAGTCAAGCTGGCCATGAACATGCGCGAGGACATCCTGCAGGACATGGGCGGGAAGGCCGTTGTCTTTGTTTTTCCGGCCACGGCGGGCCCGGCGGCACTTTATTCCGCCCTGCGCACCGCGCTGACCTACGGCATCGACCAGCTGGCCATCGGCATGCAGGAGGATCTCTCCCGCATGATGAAAGAAATGGATAGCCCCGGCTGGGGCACCCCCTACGACAAGGCCCGCATGATGCGCATGGTCGTGCAGGACGAGAAGAGCCTCCGCACCTGGAAGACCGCGGCCCTGGGCGAGGCCGCGCAGGGAATTAACTGGAAAAAGTCCGGCAAGAACGGCTACAAGTTTAACGGCGGGCCGGCCTATGACCAGTTGCGCAACTCCTTACTGCTGAAAGAAATATTCACGGGCCAGAGAAAGTTGTTCAGCCCGGATACGGCCGTTAGATAAAATCCAGCCCGGCTATAAAAAAACCCGGAAGACGCTTGCGCCTTCCGGGGTTTGCCGTTTACAGGTCTATTGTCGCGGCCTGCCAGGGCCGCACTATGTGGGTGTGGATCAACTACAAGACCGGCCGCCCCGGCCGCATACCCGAAGCCGTAATAAAAGATTTCACCGCCTGGACCCCGCCGGCCGCTAGTTGAGCCCGGCGGCGGCTTTGTCTGCCCTCACCTGTTCCACCGCTATCATTATCTTCGCGCAGGCCTCGGCGTCCGAAAGGGCGTTGTGGTGGTTCAGCGGTATGCTGAGGTGATGGGCCACGTGGGCCAGCGTGGCCGGCTTCAGCCCCAGCTCCAACTTTGAAAGCTTTACCGTGCAGACGAAGGGCTGCGGCGGGGGCTGCAGGCCGGCCGCGGCGCAGCAGGCGTTCAGCACCCCCTTGTCGAAAGGCGCGTTGTGCGCAACGATAAATTCTATCCCGCCGAAAAAAGGCGCCAGCCCGGGCCAGACTTCGCCGAAAAGCGGCTCCCCTTCCACCTGCTCCCAGGTAATCTCGTGTATGTAGGTGAAGATTATCTCGCGGCGCGGCGGGCGTATCAGCCTGTGGGCCGTGCGGACGATCTTGCCGTTCTCAACGCGGGCCAGCCCCACGGCGCAGGCGGAATCCCGGCCGTAGTCGGCGGTCTCGAAATCGATGGCGGTGAAGATAGACAAGCGTCAGGAGAGGAGCCCGGCCAGCAGGTCCTCGTAGGCGGAGAAGTATTCGGTCACTTTCTTTACGTAGTTCCTGGTTTCTTTGAAAGGGGGAACGTCATTGTACTTGCGCACATTGCCCTGGCCCGCGTTATAGGCGGCGATGGCCATCTGCGAAGCCTTGGTTTTTATTTCCGCTTCGGAGATGTCGGCCGGGGCGGTGGTGGCGAACTCGTCCCAGAGCATCTTGAGGTACTTGACCCCGTACTTGATGTTGACGGCCGGGGTGGTGAGCTTGCTGGTGTCTTTCAGGCCCAGCCACTTAGCGGTGGCCGGCATCAGCTGCATCAGGCCCACCGCGCCCACCGCGCTTTTGGCCTTGGGGTTGAAAGAGGATTCCTTCTGTATCACAGCCAGCACCAGGGCCAGGTCTAACCCCTGCGCTTCGGCCTCGGCCCTGGCCAGGTCCAGATAGGGGATTTTGGGGGCGGCGCCTGCGCTTTTGTCGGCCATGCGGAAGGGGTTGAACAGCTCTGCCCCGGGCTCATGCTCAGCGTCCGGGCGCACCAGGAAATCGAAACTGGCAGTGGGGGAATAGGGATTTTCAGACGCGACGGGCTCCGGCGGAGGAAGGGGCGCCATTGAGGCCCCGGCCCCGGCATAGCCTTCCAGCTGGGATATGGCCTGCGCCTCCGCGCCCGCTGGGGCTGCAAGGGTTAAAGCGGACAGGAGCAATAGCGTTTTCATAAGCCTCGAAAATAGTTTACTTGACGCGTCAATACCTGTCAAGGGCCGGGAGGCCTAAGGCTTCAGGACCCGCTTCAGCCCGGCCAGCAGGCGGTCCAGATCGGCGCGGTTATTGTAGAAATGCAGGGAAACCCGCACGCCCTCGCCGCGGGCGGCCGTCATTATGCCCAACTTCTCAAGTTTCGCCACGGCCTTGGCCGGGTCCTTGGCTTTTATTATGGTAATGCCCGAGCGGCAGGCTCGGTCCAGCGGGGTAGTCGCCTGCAGGCCCAGTTTCTTCAAACCCGCTTCCAGGTAATCGTTAAGTTCGAAGATCCTGGCCTGTATATTGCCGACGCCCAGGCCGGTCAGCAGCCTGGCGGCCGCGCCAAGGGCGAAAATGCAGGGGAAGTGCACGCAGCCGGCTTCTACGGCCGAGGCCTCGCGCTTCATGGCGCGGGCCTGGTTGTCCATGGTTTCGGGGACGGGGACGGAGCGCCAGCCCGCTTCAGGAAAGCGTATCTCTTTTAGCCAGCGGGACGCGGCGTAGAGCCCGGCGGCGCCGTAGCCCGCCATGGTCCATTTAAAACAGGAGAAGACCATGAAATCTATGCCGGCCTTCTTCACGTCCACCGGCATGGCCCCCAGCGCCTGCGTGGCGTTAACCACCAGGATGACGCCGCGCTTGCGGCAAAGCCGGCCCAGCGCGCCCAGGTCCTGCCTGAAGCCGGTGCGGTACTGCACATAGCTGGTCACCAGTATTTTAATGTCCGGGGTGAGGGCTGCCTCGATCCTTTCCAACGGGTAGCGCCGGTCCTCCGGCTCCAGGAATTTAACTTTATAACCGGCGTTAAGCCAGGCCAGCGTAGTGGAGGGGAACTCGTCGCGCATGGTGAGCACTCCGCCCCGGCCTGCCAGCGCGCCGGCAACCAGGCTCATGCCGTGCGAGGTGTTAAGTGTGAAGGCGACCTCGCGCGGGGAGGCGCCTATGAGCCCGGCCAGCGCGGCGCGGGAAGCTTCCAGGCGGGCCAGCCACTGTTCCCAGTAAGCGTCGCCGTGGGCGAGGGCTTCGGCGTAGTAGGCGGCCCCGGCCGCGGCCACGGGGCGGGCCAGCGGCGCGCCGCCGGCGGCGTTGACGAAAGTATATTTTTTGAGCGCGGGGAACAGCGCCCGCGCGGCGGCCCAGTCAGGTTTAGTCATATTTATCGCAAAAAACCGGGGGCTAGCCCCCGGTTCTTTTACGCCTTTTAATTTATTTCTCTTTAAGTATGTCCGTTCTCTGCACGGCGGCTTTGGTCTCCGCGATGGAGAACTTGGGATTGACCTTCACCACCTTGGCGGTGCCGATCTTTTCCTCTTCGGAGCCCAGGGATTCGCCGGTGTCGGGGTCCGTCATCTCCTCGCCCATGCGGTAGATGGCGTAGGTGTTCCCGACTTTTTCTCCGTCGGCGCCGCCTGAATTGATGTAGACCTGGTTCCCGGTTATCTTTATTATCTTAACGGCGCCTGCGCCGCCCTCGTCGAATTTTTTGGAGAGCTCTTTGGCCACGTCGTCCACGGCCTTGCGGGCCGCCTTGCCTACTATGGTCTCGTCAAAGCCGTCCTTGCCGAAGTCGAAACTGGGCGCTATGCTGAGGTCGCCGGAGAACTCCGCGCTGGACTTTTTGCCCTCGCCTTTCGCCGCGGCCACAATCTGGGCCGAGGTGGTGTCTATGGCGCGCACGTCTATGGCCACGCGGGCGGTGTTCTTGGCCACCTTGGCCCCGCCGCCGAAAGGCAGCACCTTCTCCAGGCCGCCTACGCCTATCTTGGAATCTTTGACCCCGAACTCGGTTATGGAGCCGGTCACGATATACTGCGCGCCCAGCAGGCGGCCTATTTTGGCCGCGGTCTGCGCTGTTACCGCGCCAGAGGCGCCCAGCTTCTGCTCGGCCAGGACGGCCTCCAGCTTCTCGCGCTCTATAAGGGTGTATTTCTTGGTTTCGGCCAGTGCGGTGACCATCATTTCGGCTACGCCGGTGCCTACGTTCCGCCAGGAATGGCTGTGGTTGGACTTGTCTTCCAGGTCCAGCACGCAGATTATCTTTTTACCGCCGCACCAGCCGTTGGCGGCGAAGGTAAGGAGCAGCGCCGCGGAAATTATTTTAATGCCGATTTTCATTTATAGTCCTCCCTTGTTTTAGTAAATTATGATAGCAAAAAGCCCCGCCGCGATTTTGGTAAAATATAGGGGTAAAAGTTCTTGTTGTAAAGGAGCTGAAAATGGCTTTCGCAAAACGCATCGGGATCTTCCTCGGCGTAAACCTGCTGATCATACTTACGCTTTCCATAACCCTCAACCTGCTGGGCGTGGGGCATTATTTCACGGCGCGCGGCATAGATTTCCGCTCGCTGCTGGTCTTCTGCCTGGTCTGGGGCATGGGCGGCGCCTTCATCTCGCTGGCGCTGTCGCGCGTGCTGGCCAAGTGGATGATGGGCGTGAAAGTTATAGACCCGAACACCACGGATTCCGGGCAGCGCGAACTGGTGGTTATGGTGCACCGCCTGGCGCAGGCCGCCAATTTGCCGGAGATGCCCGAGGTGGGCTGGTACCCCAGCCCCGAAGTGAACGCTTTCGCCACCGGCCCCACCAAGAGCCGGGCGCTGGTGGCCGTTTCAGCCGGCCTGCTGGAGAAGATGAGCATGGCTGAGGTGGAGGGCGTGCTGGGCCACGAGATAGCCCACGTCGCCAACGGCGACATGGTGACGATGACGCTGGTGCAGGGCGTGATCAACGCGCTGGTGATGTTCCTGGCGCGCGTGATAGCCTTCTTCCTGGCCAACCGCGGCCGCGACGGCGAGAGCTCGGCCCCCAGCTACTTTGTGATCTTCCTGCTTGAGATGGTGCTCTCCTTCTTCGGCATGATAGCCGTGGCCGCCTTCTCCCGCTACCGGGAATACCGCGCGGACGCCGGCGGCGCCGAGTTGGCCGGCCGGCAGAAGATGATAAGCGCGCTTGAGGCGCTGCAGCGCTCCTCACGCCTGGTGGACCTGACCGGCAAAGAGTCGCTGGCTACGCTGAAGATCTCCAATAAGCCCAAGTTCGCCCTCTTCTCCACGCACCCGCCGCTGGAAGAGCGCATAGCGCGGCTGAAGGCCGCCTTCTGAAGCCCCGCCGCCCGCCGCAAGCGGGCGGTGTTATTTTCGGTCAGGATTTAGGATAATGGCTTTATGGGGAGACTGGGGCTTAAACACCTGTTTATTTTTTCGCTGCTGCTCTTCCTTTTCTCCTGGTACAAGTATTCCAATAATTACAAGCTGGTAAGCGATACCCTGTCGGCCACGCACGCCGCCCCGCAGCAGGCCCCGCTGGACGGCCCTGCGGCGCCGCAGTCCTGCTGCAAAGGCAAATACTGCTGGACCTTCACCCCGCTGCAGACTTACTCCGCCGCCGCCGTGGTCTTCGGCGTCTCGCACAAGCTGGCCAGCGACTTCGACGACGTGATGGCCGCCGACGCGGGTCTGCTCTGGGGGGAGAACTCGGCGCGGGAGCTGTACAAGGACGTCAAGCTGCGCGTGATGTTCGACCACTACGACGCGCGCTGGGACTACGGCGTTACCTTTAACTTACACGAGGCGGCCAACACGCACCTGGCCTCCTGCGACGAGGCTGCCTTCGCGGCCGCCAAGAATATAAGGCCCGGAGATCAGGTGCGCCTGAAGGGCTGGCTGGTGAACGCCGTAGCTTCGGAAAAACCCGGCGAGACCGATCCCTACAAGCAGCTGAACTGGAAGACCAGCCTCAGCCGCACCGACAAAGGCGAGGGCGCCTGCGAACTGCTTTACCTGCGCTCTCCGGAGGACGTAGAGATACTGGAGCGCGGCCCGCGCCGCTGGTTCTGGCTGAAGTGGCTGGGCCTGGCCGGGATGCTGCTGGCCCTGGTGCAGGGGCACAGGAACATCAAGCGGCAGCTGGCCGAAGCGCAGAAAACGGACTGGTAAAAGCGCCGGGGGGGCGCGCCGGGACGGAATTTGTATAATCGGGTCGAGGGGAAAATTATGTGCGGCAGATATTCTCAGACGCTGGATTTGGCGGAAGTGGTAAAGCGCTTCGGCCTGAAGCAGGCTTCTTTTAACTGGAAGCCTTCCTATAACATAGCTCCGGGGGCGCAGGTCCCGGTGGCCTGCGCGGGAGGGCTGAAGCTGCTGAAATGGGGCTTTGTCCCGGCCTGGTCGTCGGGCGGTTTCGGGACCGGCGCCTCTACGCCGCTCTTCTCCGCCGGCAACACCCTGGAAAAAAAGTTTTCGGACGAGGCCGCGCCGGATACGGCGGCGCCGCAGCAGCGCGACGGCTTTATCAACGCCCGGGCCGAGGGCATAGCTTCCCGGCCGGCTTTCAGGTCGGCCTTCTACAGGACCAGGTGCCTGGTGCCCGCCGACGGCTTCTTCGAATGGCAGAGCTCGGCCGGAGTGAAGGCTCCTTACCGCTTCGAGCTGCGCGACAAGGGCCTGTTCGGCATGGCCGGCGTTTACGAGGAGAAGACCAACACCTTCGCCATCATCACGGCCGCGGCCAGCGCGCTGGTGCGCACCGTGCACCACCGCATGCCGGTCATCCTGGAGCGCCGCCACGAGGCGCTGTGGCTGGACCCTAAGTTCAAGGACAGCGAGACCCTGCTGCCGCTGCTGCGGGCCTACGATTCGCACCTGATGCACGGTTACCGCGTATCAGACATCGTCAACGACCCCACGAACGATTCCCCGGACTGTTTCAAGCCGCTTGAGGCTTAACCTTCCCCGTTTTTATGGATGAGAATTTCAACAAGGCCAGGCAGCTCGTTTCCGGCGCGCGGAAGATCCTGGTCTTTACCGGCGCAGGCATCTCTACCGGCAGCGGGATCCCGGATTTCAGGGGACCGGACGGGGTCTGGACCAAACGCGAGCCGGTGCTGTACCAGGATTTCATAAATTCCACGAAGGCGAAGCAGGACTACTGGCGCTATAAGGCCGAGACTTTCCCGGCCTTCAGGGCCGCCGCGCCTAACGCGGCGCACAGGGCGGTGGCCGCGCTGGAACAGGCCGGGCGGCTGCTGGCGCTGGTGACGCAGAATATCGACGGGCTGCACAGGGCCGCCGGCTCGGGCCCGGACAAGCTGGTGGAGCTGCACGGCTCGGGCCTGTGCGCGGAGTGCCTGGACTGCTTTGCCTGGACCTCGATGGAGGAGGCGGTGGCGAAGTTCAACCACGACGGGGCGCCGCCGCAATGCGCCTGCGGGGGCTGGCTGAAGCCGGCCGTTATAATGTTCGGCCAGCCGCTGGACCAGGAAACCCTGATCAAGGCTTTCCGCGCCGCAGAAAACTGCGACCTGGCTATCTCGGTCGGTTCTACGCTCTCGGTGGAGCCCGCGGCCTCGGTGCCTCTGGCCGCCAAGTCCGCCGGCAAACCTTACCTCACAATCAACCGCGGCCCCACGGCCCACGACTCCCTCGCCGACCTCAAATTCGACGGCGACGCCTGCGAAATCCTGCCTTTACTACTTTCCTAACAGAGCCGCGAGAAGCCCGGTCGGGGGCCTGGCAGGGGCGTCGTGCCTTTATTGTAGGGGTGGATTTTGTAAAATTATGGGGATGATAAAGAACTGGCGCGTGATTTTAATTGGTTTCCTGCTGCTGGGGGCGGCGCCGGCGGGGGCGCAGCAGGGGTATGATTACGGGATGGAGCAGCGCAAGCGGGGGGATTACGCCGGGGCCAAGACTACTTTTCTGAACCTGCTGCTGGCCTCGCCCTCGAGCGCCGGCGCGCTGGAGGGGCTGGGGCTTGCCTGCATAGGCCTTGGCCAGTACGAAGAGGCCTCCGTTTATTTGGAGCAGTGGAACGCCCAAAGCCCCGACAGCCAGTACGTCCTGGGCCTGCTCGCCCGCGCCCGCTCCGGTATGAACGACGACAGGGGAGCGCTGCGCGCCTACGCCGGGCTGGCCGCGCTGGACCCCCGCAACTGCACGGCCCGGCAGCGCGTCGATTCTCTCTCCGAGCGCGCCGGGTCAGCTGTCTTTCCCCGGGCCCGCGCCTACCGCTCCGTCTCGCTGGAAAGCCTGGCCACCGCCAACCCGCAGCGCATAATTTACGAGGGCTCTTCCGCCGGCGCCCGCTTCCGCACCCCGCTGAAGGGCGGGCTGGATATTTTCGGCGGCGCCGAACTGCGCACCGACGCGCAGCGCAACGCCGGGCGCGGCTTCACCTATTTCGAGATCCAGGAGCAGGCCTACTCCGCCGGACTCTCCGGCCGCTACGGCAAAGAGCTGCTCTGGGAGGGCGAGTACGGCCAGTCTGTTTTCTCCGATATCGCTTCACCGGGCGGCGAGCCGCTCGCCATGGGGCGCGCCAGGGCCGCGCTGCGCAGGCGCTCGTCGTCGCTGGAACTGGCCAGCCAGCCCCGGCTGGTGCGCGTCTCCGGCGGCAACCACCTGTACCGCATCCCCCGCGAAAATTCCGTCCGCGCCGAAACCTCCGGGCCGCTGCTCGGCTGGAACTGGACGGGCAGGGCCGGCCTCAGCACCGTGGCCGGCGGCACCGCCCTCGGCACTGCCGGCTTGCGCGGCCTTAAGGATTACGGGGCTTACGGTTTCTCGGCCGGCTATTCTCACGGGCAGCAGGACTTCTACAGCGCCTCCGCCTCGGGCCGCCTGCGCTATGTGCACGCCGACCGCTTCGGCGCCGGCGTCAGCAGGGGGGAGAAGGAAATTTACCGGGCCGGCGCCTCTCTGGGCCGCTCTTTCTTCTCAGACGGCAACCGCCTCTCGGAGGCCGACGGCTACCTGACGGGGTGGCTGCCCTGGCAGAAGGAATTCTCCGGCGGCTACAGGTTTTCCCACCTTAATTTCACCCGTGGCCGCGACGGCTACGACACGGTGGACGAAACCGGCCATTGGCTCAGCGCCGGGTGGCGCCGCTGCGCCGGCTACAACTGGTCGGCCGACGCCGGCTATGAGCACGGCTACATTACCGACCAGCTGATGTCCTACCACGCCGATCTCTATACGGCCGGGGCGGAATGGTATTCCGGCCGCGGCTCGGTGCGGCTGCAGGGCCGCCGCCGCACGACGGGCGGCCGCGGCCATTCCTGGTCGGCCGGCCTGCAGGCGCGCTACAACTTTTAATTTTTAGGGTTCTGGCTTTCCAGCCAATTGCGGTAGGTGCGGTAATGGTGGATCACGAAGCCGCCGAAGGCCGGCTCTGAAGCGAAAGCCGCTTCAGCCAGCGCCAGTTCCCGCTCCATGTCAGCCTTTGCCAGGTGATAGAAAGAGACCTTCTGTATTTCGTTCTTGCCCGTTTCCACCCCGATAATAACTTTGCGCCCGATACTGCCCGCATACTTCAGTTCCGACGCGGCGTGGGCTATGATGCCGTCGCGGCCCCCGGCGCGGTCGCGGTAATCCATCAGCGCCAGGTAATCGTAGACGTCGGCCGCGTGCTCGCTGACCGGCTTCACCCGCCCTTCCCATTCCAGTGTTATGCCGTCCAGCCAGAAAGGCACGGCGGGGCCTATCGCCAACTCCAGCCCATAGGCCTTCTTCAGGTCCATCAGCTTGCGGCTCATCGATAAAAATTCCTGCAGCAGCGCGTGCTTGCGGTCCTTCCACTGGTCCAGGATATGCGGCTCGATATCCAGGTTCACGCCGTCGAACCGGTCCTTCGCCTTTTCGCGTGCATTGTAGTCAAGCACGCGCTTCATCATCGCCAGCGCGTCGGGGTGGCGCGGCGGCAGCACATATTCCTCGGTGTTGAGATAGGCGGAGCCCAGCAGCGCGTAAGTCCGGATGCCTTCGCCCCGCAGCCTGCGTATCAGGCGGCGGTACAGCCGCGGCTTCTGCGTCAGCAAATTGCGGCCCTGGAAAGAGTCGGCGTAGAGATACAGTGTGTTTATGCCGCGGGCTTTGAAAAAGGCTATGGCGTCTTTAGCGGCCGCGCGGCTCTCGAGCAGGGCGTAGGATTCTTTTTCCCACATCCAGACCGCCCTGTCTGCCGCGGCCCTGGCGCACGGTGCTCCCAGCAGCAGGACCAGCGCGACGATCAGGCCTCTCATTTGCCGCCCCCGGTGAGCAGCACCGGGATGCGGTACTTGCCGGTGCCCACGGCCTTGCCGGTGTCAGGGTGGGAGGGAATGACGGCCAGGAAATAGCGGCCAGGAGTTATCTTGCCGGATTTAATCTCCAGACGGATGGTAACAGAACCGTCGGGCTTGAGCTCCTGCGGCAGGCCGTAGGATTCCGTAAGCTCCCGCGCTTCGGCGGTCATCAGCACCGCCAGAGGGACGAACTTGGGAGAAGGATCCTTGCCGGGATTGGCGAAGGTGATCTCTATGGTAAGGGCCCCGGTCCTGGCGCTCTCGGGGGCGCGCACCTCGCGCACGGTCAGCCCCGGCGTCAGGTTGTCGCTGACGGCGTCGGGCAGCTTGAGGCGCTCTTCCTGTATGTAAGGGCCCAGGTCGCTCTCCGTGCCCTCGGGCATCAGCGCGTTGGTCCTGGCAACCACGGCGTTGGCGGCTTTGAAGGCGGCGAACTTTTCCTTCATCACCCGCAGCGCCTCCTTGTCGGGGGACTGCGGGATCTGCATGGAATCCCCGAGCCGGTATACGGCGTCGTGGTTGAGGTACCAGTAGCCTGAAATAAAATCCACCAGGTCCGTCTTGGTCTGCATCATGGGGAAGGTCTGCACGTTGCGGAAGGCGGGCTGCGTGTCCAGGCCGGAGCCCAGCCAGGTCACGCGCCGCGGCGTCTGCAGGCCGTAGTTGTGCGAGAGGAAGGCCAGCACCGACGGCGCTATGTCCAGGTGGGAGGAGACAGATTTGAAGCGGGCGGGCGCCTTCAGCATGGGCGAGAGCACCAGCAGCGGCACGTAGTAGCGCGACAGCCGCGTGCTCATCGGGATCTCCGGCAGCCGGTGGTCGCCGGTCAGGATGAAGACGGTATTGCGCCAGGCCGGGCGCTTCTTCAGCTCTCCGATAAAGCGGGCGATCTCGTCGTCGAAGTAGAGGACGGAAGTGTAGATATCGCGGTGTTTGCGGTAGGCCTCCTTCCTTCCCTCCTGTATGCCGAGGGCGTCCAGGTGCCGTTCGAAAACCGGGTAGTAAGCCTCCTGGCCCAAAAACCTGTAAGGGGTGTGCATCGTGGAGGTTTTTACCACCGTCACGGAAGGTTCCCCGCCGGCCTGCGCCTCGCCGGCCAGCGCGCGCGTGACCAGGTCCCTGTCGGCGTAGCCCCAGGAGGTGCTCTTCTTGTAGCCGGGCCCGAAGCTCAGCTCGTCGGTGATGCTGTCTGCGCCGTTGATGGTGTAGAAAGCGCGGTCATTGTCGAAGTCGGAGTTGAAGCCGCAGTAGACCCGCACGCCGTAGCCGGCCTTCTTCACCACGCTCAGCAGCGTCATGTGCGGCGGCATCTTGTCGCCCAGCTCGGCCAGGCCGTTCTTGCCGAAGGGCATAGAGCCGAACAGCGCCGGCAGCACGCCGAAGGTGCGGCCCTGGTTGGCCAGGAAATTCTCCCAATACAACCCTTCGGCCGCGATCTGGTCCAGCTTGGGCGTAAAGCTGCCCAGCACGGCGCCCGGCCCGGAGAAGCCGCGGCCCAGCCCCTCGGCTATGAAGAAAACGAAGTTCGGCGTGCGGGGCGCTTTGTTGAAATAAGGGCCCAGCGCGTCGTAGGTGCGCTCTTCGCGCAGGAAAGGGTAGTCCGTGGACAGGCTGCCCAGGGCCATGCCGGAGGACGCCTCCGTCTTTATCACCTTCCGGCCGGCCGGGGAGAAATAGGCGGCGGTCCCGTCGATAAAGAAAGAGGTCTTGTTCACGGCCAGGCCGAGCGCGTGCTCGGTGAGGCCGCGTATGGTGCCCGGCTGCGCCGGGGCGAAAACGAGGAGCGGCAGCGCCGCCGCCAGCGCCAGCCCGGCCGCCCTGGCCGGAAGGTGCGGCAGGGCGCGCTTCTCGATGAGGATCAGCGCGGCCCACAGGGCCGCCAGGGCCGCGCCCAGGCCTATGAACATGGAAACGGAAAGAGAGCCGGCGCCCTTCACCGTGGTGAAGATGTCCTTCATTGTATAGGCATAGAGGTCCGAGCCCAGCGGCACGCCGGAGAGCAGGTAATACTGCACCAGCGCCAGCTGCAGCAGGACGAGGACGGACCAGGCCAGGCCCAGTTTCATGCGCGGGGCCTGCCCCTTCGCCGGCAGGAAGGGCAGCGAGACCAGGAAGAGCAGCGGCAAATGCCTGGCGAGGCAGAACAAGTCCAGTGCGGCGGCCGTGACCCAGATGCGCGCCGCGGAGGGAAGCCCTATGCCGGGTTCCATGCCGGCCAACAGCTCGCCGGCGCGCAGCACCAGCAGGCCGGCCAGCAGGGCCGGCAGGGCCCGGAAAAATACCGCGGCGCGTTCGCCGAGCCAGGCGGCCAGCCTCTTGTGCGGGGGCAAGGCTCTCTCTTTTCCCTGTTCAGTGCCGGTTTGGCCGGCTGCTTCTGGTTCTGAGTTCATTTTTATTTTACCGTAGTGCCCGGCGTGAGGCGCGGGCTAATTTGTTATCATAACTGGAACTGAAGGGGAAGAACCATGAGAAAACGCATACAGAGCTTTAAATACGCGGGCCGCGGCGTGGCTAAGGTGGCGGCTACCGAAATCAATTTCCACCTGCACCTGGCAGCCGCGGCGGCCGTGACCGCCCTCGGTTTCTACTTCCGCCTGGCGTCGCTGGAATGGGCCGCCGTGCTGCTCTGCTTCGGCCTGGTCATGTCCGCCGAGGCCATGAACAGCGCCGTGGAGCGGATCGTGAACTTTATCTCGCCCGGCCATCACGAGCAGGCGGGGGAGATTAAAGACATAGCAGCCGGAGCCGTGCTGCTGACCGCGGTCGCCGCCGCTATCGTAGGCGGGATAATATTCATTCCTAAAATAGCCGCCCGCCTGGGCGCGCCTACTTTGCCTTAACGGCCGCGTAGTACGCTTCAAACTCTTTCGATTCAGGCGACTTTGACAGGAAGGCGTGCACCACGGTCGGCTTTTTTGCCGCCCGGATCTGCCTGACCGCAGCCTGCTTGCCGGCCTTGTCCAGCGGCAGCCACGGGAGGCTGACCAGCTTCAATCCGTATTTTTCGGCTATCGCCGCTTCCTTCTTCATCCACGGCAGGTTCTCCGGGTTAGCCGGGTCCAGCAGCGAGACCAGCGTGGTCACCGTGCCGTTGAGGATATAGCCGAAGAACTCCTCGTCGGTAGGGTACGGCGTGAAATAGACGTCGCGCTCCAGCTCGGCTATCTCACCGCGCTCGAAATTCTTCATTCCCTTAAGCGTCCGCGCCGAGGCGGTATCTAAATTCTTTACGGCTCCGCCCGAAACCGCCGCCAGCATGCGCTTGAAGACGTTAACCCTGTCCTTGCCCAGGTAGCAGTGAACGTAATACTTGCCGGGGCCCTTTTTCTCCAGCTCTTTAAGTTTCGCGGTTACGTGGTCGTTGGAGGAGACCCAGGGCAGCATTGGAATATGTATGAGCTCCAGCCCGGTTTCTTTAGCGGCTTTCTCCTCTCGCGCCAGCAGCACCGGCTCGAAAGGGACCACGGCCTTGCTCAGCAGCGAGATGACGGCCGTGTAGCCCTCGGCCTTCAGCTCTGCCAAGCGCTCCTTCTCGGGGTAGGGGCCGAAGGTGAACTCCGACCACGAAAAGCTTTCAGCGGCGCTCTGCGCCGAGGCGCCCGTCATTAACTTCGGGTTCATCCACAGGGCCAGCGCGGCCAGCGCCAGCGCCAGCGAGGCGGCCGGCAGCCCGTAGCGGGCCGCTTTCCCGGCGGCCGCCGCGGTCTTTGCCGCCAGCAGCCTGGCGCCCAGCAGCGAAACGGCGAAGAGAACGCCGATGAAAAAGAAAACCGTCAGCTTTTCCGCGGACTCGCTCCAGCCTGCCGCCCGCGCGTGGCTGGCAGCCCAGCGCACCGGGCCCATCAGGGTCAGCGTGCCCAGGAAGAAGCCGCATAGCACCCAGTGCCAGAGGAACAGGGCCAGGCGCCGGGGGGTAAGGTTCAGTTTATTCATCATGGTGTGGTTGGTTTATTCTCGAAGACCTGCCGGTCCTGCGTGCCCCAGTCCTTCCTGCGGAAGGTCAGCGTGGCCAGCAGGCGTTCCAGCAGCATGAGCTGCCTGTAGCCGAAGAATTCCACCGCGGACATCACGCAGAGGCGCAGGATGTCCGAGGTCTTTTTATAGCGGCGGAAATTGTAGATGTCCAGGAACACGGCGCCGATGTTGATGGAGATGCCCCAGAACACGGCCAGCAGCACCAGCATGACCAGGAACTGGGTATTGAGCATGTCGAAGTAATAGAGTATCGGTATCGAAACATAGCCGAAGAGCTCTATCAGCGGCCCCAGGAACTCGACGAAGATGAAGTAGGAGATGCCTATCAGGCTGGTGGCGCCGTATTTCGGGTTGAGGATCATGGACCGGTTCACCAGCAGCGCGTCTATCATGCCGCGGTGCCAGCGGTTGCGCTGCTTGAGCAGCATGCCCAGGCTGTACGGGGCCTGCGTCCAGCAGACCGGGTCGGGCACGAAGAGGATTTTATAAGGGATCTTGTTATCCCTGCAGTGGCGGTGCAGGCGCATCACCAGGTCCATGTCCTCGCCTACCGTCTTGCGGTAGCCGTTGACGGCCACCACGATGTCTTTGCGGAACACGCCGAAGGCGCCCGAGATGATCAGCAGGCTCTTCAGCGCGTTCCAGCCGGTACGGCCGGAGAGGAAGGCGCGGGTGTACTCCAGCACCTGCATGGCCTCCAGGGTGGTGCGCGGCAGGCCGATCTCCGTCACGGCCCCGTCCTTGACGGTGCAGCCGTTGAGGATGCGGATAATGCCGCCCGTGGCTATCAGCTCGTCGTCCTCGAGGAACAGTTTGGAGGATTTGAGCAGCGCGTCCGGCTCCAGCAGCGAATCCGCGTCGATGGAACAGAAGATGGGATAGGAAGAGACGTTGATGCCGGCGTTTATGGCGTCCGCCTTGCCGCCGTTGAGCTTGTCTATTACTATCAGGTTGGCATAGTCCGCGGACCTGTAGACGGCCTGGATGTCCTCGTGCGGCACCTGCAGGCGGACGGGTTTGATGGAGGATACCAGTTTGAAATCCTCCTTGAGGCGCGCCAGCGTGCCGTCGGTGGAGCCGTCGTTGACCACTATAACCTCGTACTCGGGGTAATGCAGGTTCAGCAGCGCCTGCACGCTCTGTGTGATGACCGCTGCTTCGTTGTGGGCGGGAACTATTACCGTGACCGGTTTGAAGTAATGCTCGCTGGCCAGCTGCCGGCGCGCCACGCGCGAGGTGGTAAGGTAGGCGTGCCGCACTATGTCGCGCAGGGCCAGGAAAATGAGCAGGGTATAGGTGGTGTTCACCACCAGGAAATAAAGGAAGACGACGTACTGCGAGGCGTGGACGGCCATCCATAGCAGGAAGAGTTTCATGCGGCCCCCTGCGTAAGCGCGTAGGCGGCCGCCGCGGCCGCGAATTTGTCCTGCGAGGCGGCTTCTTCCGTGAGGGCCGCGCGGGCCGCGCCGCCGGCCCGGGCCATGGTCATGGCCGCGGCCAGGCGCACGTGGTAACTGTTGTCGCGCAGCAGGCAGCGGATCTCCGGCAGCAGGTCTGTGCAGCAGAGGTCGGCGTATTTCAGCGCGGTCAGGCGCACGCGCCAGTCGGCGTGCCTGAGCGCCGGCGGTATCAGGACGAAATCTCCCATCTTGGCCAGGGCCCTGACCGCCGCTATCTGTATCTCCGGCTCTTCCTCGTGCGCCTCGTAGTACTTCTTAAGGACGCTCCGGCCCTTCTCGCAGGAGGCCGCGTGGCAGGCCGTGAGGCAGTCGCGCTTGACCAGGTTGAGCACCTTCTTGTCGTCCAGGGCCTCCTTCAGGAAAAGGCCGAACTCCTCTTCCCTGCCGTTGGCTTTCAGGGCGGAGATGATGTTGAAAAAAATGTCCTCGGTGTACTTGGCGGTCAGGTAGGGCAGCGTGGAAAGCAGCTCGGCCAGCTCGCGGATCTCCGCGTGGTCGCGGGTGAGGCGGCTCAGGCCGTAGAGGATGCGGTACTTTACGTCGGTGGAAGGTTCGCTGCGGAAGACGGCCAGGAAGAATTCCCTGTTGGCCCTCAGCCGGAACGAGGAGAGGATGTCTATGGCGTTGCCTCGCTTGTACCAGGTGCGGTGCCTGGCCAGCCGCCGGTAATGTCCGTCTATGCCCAGGTCCGTCAGCAGTTTCGCGGCTTTGACCGCCACTTCGCCCTCGAAGCTGTCGAGTACGCTGGCTATGGCCTCGCTGTAGGCGGCGAATTCGTCCTCGGCGACGGGCGGGGGCAGGAGTTCGGCCGGGTCGGTGGCGGTGATCAGGGCCGTGGCGGCCAGGCGCTTGAGGTTGCCGCGCTTGAGCTCGGACCGCTCGACCTTGGCCTTGTTGTAGAGGAGGAAAAGTATTTCGCCGACGTTGAAGACGCCCAGGAACAGCACTCCCAGGGTTACATAATCGTAGAAGTGCGGCGACTGCGTTAAGAATTCCAGCAAGGGACTGCCTTTTTAGCTACGGGCGCTTGTGCTTTTCCAGGAACTTGTCGATCTTCAGCTTCAGGTGGGCCATGTTGGTCGGCTTGGTGATGTAGTCGTCTATGCCCAGGCCGTAGCCGCGCTGAATGTTCGAATCCTGCTTGAGCGAGGTCATTATGAAGATCGGGATGTGTTTGGTGCCGGCGTTCTCCCTCAGCTTCTTCGCGACGTCGAAGCCTGACATCTTGGGCATGTTAATGTCGAGCAGCACCAGGTCCGGATTGAAGGCGGCCGCCTTCTCCAGGCCCTCCGGCCCGTCGAAAGCGGTCTGCACCTCGTAGCCGGCTTTGCCCAGGTAGGCCCGGCCTATCAGGTGTATGGTCTCGTCGTCGTCGATGATGAGGATCTTTGCCATTATTAACCAGCCCCGGCCGCAAAGGGCCGGGGCTGAGGATTTCCTTTTTTAGTTGAGCAGCCGCGCGCTCTTTATATAGTCCATCTTGGGGAACTCGGCCTTCAGGTAGGTATTGCCCTGCATCTGCACGCGGCCCTGGTCCGGGCCCCTGCCCGACGGGGCGCCCTCTCCGTAGCCGTTGTAGATGCTCTCCACTACGTTCATGCCTTCCGATACCTTGCCGAAGGGCGAGAAGCCCATGTCGTCGAGGCGGGCGTTATTGCCGAAGTTGATGAACATCTGGGTGGTGCGGGTGTTGGGCCCGGCCATGGCGTAAGAGATATAGCCCTTCGCGTTGGATTCTTTTACCGGGTCGTCCTGGATGCGGGCGCCGCGCCAGGCGGTGGCCACGGCGGGGTCGCCGTGTATGCCGAACTGCACCATGAAGCCCTCTATCACGCGGAAGAAGGCTATGTCGGTGAAGAACCCGGCTTTGACCAGGTTATAGAAGCGGTCGGCGCCGAGGGGGGACCAAGCGCGGTTTATCTCCAGCGTGAAGTCGCCCTTGGTGGTGGCGAATTTGACCTTGAAGGTCTCGGGGGCTTTCTCTACGGCTTTCGAGGGGTCTTTAAGTATGTCCATGACGGGTTTCATCTCCTTGGTTTGGGCCGGCGCGGCGGCGGCGGGGGCCGCCGGGGCTCCGGTAGTTTGGGCGGTTTCCGGCTTGGGATCGCAGGAAACGGCGAAAAACGCTGCTGTTATCAACGCTAAAAGACGGCTGTTCATTTTAAAGGAACCTCCTGCAGGGATGAGAGAGTAAATATTATAATAAATATAGAGAACCCTGGGAGGCACCATGTCTTTTAAGATCAGCGCGGTATACGCGGGCGACCAGCAGGTGGAACTGACGCACGGGCTGAGCGGCAACAAGATGAAGACCGACCTGCCGCCAGACAACGGCGGCCGGGGCCGGACCTTTTCGCCTACCGACCTGCTGCCGGCTTCCATCGCCTCCTGCGTCCTGACCATCATGGCCAAGGTGGCCGAGCGCGACGGCATTAAGTTCGAGGGGGCTTCTTTCGAGATAGAGAAGCATATGCAGGAAAACCCGCGCCGCGTGGCCCGGCTCACCGGCGTGCTGACGCTGCCGCCGGGCCTTACGCCTCAGCAGCGCGAGAAGCTGCTGGCCTGCGTTAAAGCCTGTCCCGTCAGCCGCAGCCTGCATCCGGATATAAAGCTGGAATTTGAGTACCGCTGATGAAAAAAGCCCAACTGTTTGTTTTTCCCCTGCTGGCCGCGGCAATTCTGTGGCTGTGGTATTATGACAACAGCACGGCCCCGTTCGGCAGCTTCTTTGCCGACGGGCCGGGGCTGGTGATGGCTTTTGGCCGCCTGGCCGGGATTATAGGCGCGCTGGGCGTGATGGGACAGCTGCTGGTCATGTCCCGCGCTCCCTGGCTGGAACCGCTGGCGGGCCCCGGCCTGCCGGTTAAATGGCATCACCGCGCAGGGCTGATCATCCCGTTGGCGCTGCTGGCCCACCCGCCGCTGGTGGTCTGGCACCACGCGCAGGCCGCCGGGATTTCTTTCGCCGAGCAGTACCGCTCGGTGCTGGGCTGGGAGGATGTGCCCCTGGCGGCCGCGGGGGAATTCCTTATCATAGCCGCGGTGCTGTTGTCCCTGCCTTTTTTTCGCCGGCGCCTGTCCTTCGGCGCCTGGCATAGGACACATCTGGCGGTTTACCTGGGCTTGGCGCTGTCCATAGGCCACCAGCTGGAACTGGGCGGGGACCTGTCGGCCGAGAAGCCGTACTTCGCCTGGCTTTGGTACGGTCTGCTGGCCTACACCGCCACCAGCGCGGCCTGGTACAGGCTGATAAAGCCGCGGCTGGCAAAGGCAGCATGAGAAAAATTCTGACGCTGATAATTTCAACCGCGGCCGCGGCGCAATTCTGCGCCTGCGGCGGAGACACGGGGAGCCCGACTATGGATAAAGCTATAAAACTGGAAACCGCCACGCTGGCCGGCGGCTGCTTCTGGGGCGTGGAAGAGATACTGCGGGAATTGCCCGGCGTGCAGGACCCCGTGGTGGGCTATGCCGGCGGTAAGACCGAGAATCCGGTTTACGAGCAGGTGAAGACCGGGACCACCGGCCACGCCGAGAGCATACAGCTCCAATTCGATCCCGCGAAGATTTCTTACGCAGCCATCCTGGATCTGTTCTTCAAGATGCACGACCCCACCACCCCCAACAGGCAGGGCAACGACGTCGGCACGCAGTACCGCTCGGTTATCTTCTATCACGGGGAGGCGCAGAAGGCGGAGGCTGAAGCCGCCGTGGCGCGGGCGCAGGCCTCGGGCCGCTGGAAGCGCCCGATCACCACGGAGGTGGTTCCCGCCGGCAAATTCTGGCCGGCCGAGGAATACCACCAGGACTATTTGAAGAAACATCCCGGCGGCTATACCTGCCACTACGTGAGGGAGTAATTACTTGTGGTCCAGTTCGAACTTGCGGCCGGCGGCCAGGTTCTTTATCTCCTGGGCGAAGGCCGGGTTCTGCCGCAGGGCCTCGTCGAAGTGGTCGGCCAGCAGGACGAACACTTTTGAGGGCTCCTCGCAGGTCAGCGTGGCCGTGCGCGGCGCGCGGGTAAGCAGCGACATCTCGCCCACGATATTGCCGGGACCGAGCTCGGCCACTTTCTTCGAGAGAGAAAAAAAGCCGTTCTTCACGTTGACGCTGACCTTCCCTTCCGCTATCACGAATAGAGAATCTCCCGGGGCGCCCTGCCGGCAGACATGGTCGCCCTTGGCGAACTGGTAGTAGTTCAGCCAGTTGAGGATCTTTTCCAGCAGGCCCATGTTCATGCGGGCGAAGAAATTCACCTTGCGCACCATCTTGGTGAACAGCACCGTCTCGGTATCGGTGAGCGGAAGCTTTTCCATTATTTCTCCTTTCTGTCCGGCGCGAACGGCCGGCCGTGCCTCAATTCTTTTTCGCTGCGCGCTTTCTCGTAGACGCCGATATGGTTGGCCATCCACATGTGCGGCGGCCGCGCGGCCTCCAGCGCTTTCAACAGCCTGCCCGAGGCTGCGCGGTTGTAGGCGAAGCCCAGCGCGGCCAGCTTTGCCGCCCAGTAGCGGCGGGGCCGCTCGTTGACGTGGTGATGCCCGCCCTGCCCCGGCGGGGCCGCGGACATCACCAGGCGATCGCTGAAGCCCGTCAGGTTCTTTAAAAAGATATCGGAGAATTCTTCCGGGATATGCTCCGCCACTTCCAGGCAGAGCGCCAGGTCGAAGCGGCCCCAGGTGTTTTCAAAAGGCGCGGCCAGGTTTCGCCGCTGCAGGTCTACGGGGAAGGAATGCTCGGGCGGGGGGAGGGCGCCGTCGAGCGAAAGGACTTTAACGCCTTTAGCCCTGAAGAAATTGCCGTACACCCCGCAGCCGCAGCCCAGGTCAGCCATGGAAGCCGGCCTGTACGCGTCGTAAACCGCCCCGGCCACCAGTTCGGCCGAGCGGATATAGTCCGCGTTGGAAGAGCCCCATTCGCGGAAGAATTCGGGGCCGTAGATCTTCGAAAGATCCTCCACCGTTTTTATTTGAGCTGGCGGCTTATATGGGTCCAGGCGCCTTTCATCTCTTCGGTGAGGTGGCGCATCTCGGAGGCGCTGACGCGCCCGACGCGCTGGTAGCGCGCGGCCACTTCGTCCACCAGGGCGAGGTAGACTTCCCTGTTGAGCATCTTGAGCTGCTTCATCTTGTGCAGCACCTCGGCCTTCATGTCCAGCGTCCAGGCCGCTATCTTCTCGCGGTTTTCCCGGCCGCGCTTGCCGGTAAGGAAATAAGTGGCCGCCGCGGCAATGGCCGCCACCACTATGCCGGCGCCTAAAACTTTCTTGGATTTTTCCATGTGTCCCCCTGTGTCGGATCCCGCTCCGCAAATCATACAAAATTCCGCCCGCCCGGCCCAAAGGTCGCCAAAAAAATAACCGCCGGACAAGCCGGCGGTGCTTTTTTGTGCCAAATTTTCCGAGAAGAAAATTTGGCGGGGTCGACGGGATTCGAACCCGCGGTCTTCGCCTTGACAGGGCGACGTGTTAAACCAGGCTACACCACGACCCCGCGGTTATTTGTATAGGATATCAAAAAAGCCCGGGGCATTTCCAGAAAAAAATTATTTTCCACACGACGGCGGCCGCTTTGGCTGCCGGCCCGGCAGCGGCGTTTCACTTATCCACTGCCGGGATTCCGAAAGCTTATCGTCACATGGGCCGGGGAGGGCAGCAGCGTTTTGGCGAGGGAGCGCCGGCAGGCTGGCGCGCTATATATAAGGAAGGTAAGGAATTCCTGCTGGATTGGAAAATATATGTTGACAAGGTTTTCGGATTTATGATACAAAATGAATACTGAACCATTATTCACTTTTAGTTGCGGCAGGTGCGCGGGGGTGGGGAAGGTTCAAAATTAAAATCAAAAAGGTCTCCAGGCGCGGTGTTGTGACGGGCCGGGGAACCTGAGGAGAATTAAAATGAACAAGAAGAACGCTGTTATAACCGGGGCGGCCAGGGGTCTGGGTTTCGCGGGCGCTGAAAGGTTCCTGAAATCCGGCGAGTGGAAAGTGGCCCTTTTCGACGTGAATGAAGAAATGCTCATTACCGCCACCAAGGCCCTGGGCGACAAGTACGGCCACGAGAACGTGCGCTGGTACAAGGTGGACGTCACCAACCAGGAGTCGGTGAACGCCGCGATACAGCAGGTCATCACCGACCTGGGCGGCGTAGACACGCTCATCAACAATGCCGGCATCACAAGGGACGCCATGCTGCACAAGATGCAGGAGAACGACTGGGACGTCGTCATCAACGTCAACCTGAAAGGCGCCTTCCTCTGCACCAAGGCCGTGGCTCCCCACATGAAAGAGCGCAAGTCCGGCACCATCGTCAACACCTCCTCGGTGGTCGGCGTGTACGGCAACATGGGCCAGAGCAACTACGCGGCCTCCAAGTTCGGCATCATCGGCCTCACCAAGACCTGGGCCAAGGAAATGGGCCGCGA